>Ga0255759_10000894_pt1 | contig 26928 bp, 29 predicted proteins | sample 101ome_20_FD_179959 | JGI IMG/M metagenome (GOLD analysis project Ga0255759, IMG submission 179959) | Coastal salt marsh microbial communities from the Groves Creek Marsh, Skidaway Island, Georgia - 101404AT metaG (version 2) | ecosystem: Environmental > Aquatic > Marine > Intertidal zone >...
ATTAGCACAATCCATTGCTGTGACTCCAGTGCTACCTGTTAGTGTAGCAAACTTTTCTTCAACACCTTTTTCTATTTGTATGCCACCTGCTGTTGTGTTTAATACTGCTGTGTTTGTATGATAAAGTGTAGCAATACCGTTTGCGGCTGATATAGCAGTATTTGCCGATGCGCCATCTTGTATTCTAACTGTGCTACCGTCTAAGATTAAAGTGCCTGTGTTGTTATCGATATTACCTGTTGTGCCACTGTGATATATTCTCATATCATTACCAGTGCCAAACCTAACTTCCTCATTATCGTCAAGGTCAATAGGTTTAGTAAGTGCTGATGAGTTTAGTGTGCCATTTGAACTGTCTACTAATAGTGTAGAGTCAGCGGCAACAACATCTATTGATTGTGATGAACCGCTTGGGATAACAATACTAGAAGTTGCATTTGTAATAGCAGTATCAACTTGTGTTTGTGTGTAAGCATCTGTTATGCCATAACCTGATAGTGTAGTTGGTGTACTTGTAATGTTTGAAAATGCTGTTGTCACACCTGTCAACGCACTACCATCTATTGCCGGTAGAGCACCTGTAAGTGTTGTAGCGTTCAATGTGCCGTTTACACCATCTACTAATAGTGTGCTATCGTCTGCAAAAACACTACCTGTCACATCACCATCAAGTGCTGATACAGTGATGCCTGTTAACGCACTACCGTCTATTGCTGGTAAAGCACCTGTCAATGTTGTAGCGTTTAGTGTGCCGTTAACACTGTCTACTAATAGTGTTGAATCGGCCGCAACAATATCTATTGATTGTGTTGAGCCTGCTGGTAATACTGAACTTGTAATAGCACTATCTACTTCTGCTTTTGTGTAAGCATCAGTGATACCATAACCTGCGATTGTAGTTGGTTTGCTTGTAATGTTTGAAAATGCAACACTGCTGGCAGTTATACCAGTTAATGCACTACCGTCTATTGCTGGTAAAGCTCCTGTTAACGCACCTGCATTTATTGTACCTGCTACACCGTCTATTAGTACAGTTGAATCATCTGCGGCTACCGTGCCTATCAGTTCACCTTCAAACTTTCCTGTAAATGTTTGCGTTGCTGAATCAAATACCTTTGTACTGTCATCTGCAAAAATATCACCTTGCACATCTTTAATTTGTAAACTACCGCCACTGACAACTAAATTTCCACTACCGTCTGCTTCAAGTCTAGCGCCACCTATAACAATAAAGTCTCTGATGTGGGCTTCACCCCATTGATTTGTAGTGCTTCCTAAATTATAAGCACCGTTAGTATCAGGGACCATATTAGATCCTATACTGTCAAGATCTAATGTTGTTGCAGCATAAAGCTCATTAAAATTATCATTAATTTTATCAAATGCAGTTCTTAATGGATCTCCATTGCCTGCATTAACGCTTGTACCTATGTTGATAGTTTGCTTAGCCATTATACTCTCCCTACCACAACTTCAACTGTGCCTTTGCCATCATCTTGTTTAGCACCTACTGCCTTACCAATGACCTGGCCAACTCCTGGTGAATTGTTTACAATAGCATATCCTGGAATAGCACTTGTGACTAGCATGTCTCCTTTTTCTACCCGACCTAGTACCTTACATGGTACACGACCTTGCAATGCTATTGCTGTGACATGTTCGCCTTCTAAATTAGAATTCATTAGGTGTGCTGGACTAGTTGAAACTACACCAGCTACTCTTGTATTACCTTTTGTGTTTGTGGTCGTAATTTCATTGTCTCCGCCAAAAACTAATACAGTGCCTGCTTCATACTCTGCATCTGCTAGATAGTTCTCAGCCAAGTCAGCATATTGTGCATTTGTTGCTGTTCCATCAAAAACACTAGCATAGACTGTATTCCATTTTCTTCCACTAGCACCTAAGTTTCTATTATTGCCAGTTGCATCAGGTTCAATGTTTGAATCAACTCTTGAGGTAAATGTAATAGTGTCTGATGTTGCATTACCAATATCTACGTTTCCATTAAATGTTGCTGTGCTTCCTACAGATAATGTTCCGCTTGTTGCAATATTACCTGATGTGTTTGCTACTGTAAATGCACCGTCTACATCTATACCACCATCTAAACTTGCAAGACCATCAGATGTAAGTGTACCTGTTATGTCAACATTGTTGAGTGCGTTTAAGTGTCCACTGGAATCAATAGTCACAGCTGATGCCCCGCTGGTCACAAACAATATAGTGTCTGCTGCACTTTCAGTAAATCCACCACCTGCTCCTAAACCAATACCAGTGCTACCACTGCCTCTTTCTGTTGCTGCTTCTAAGAAGTTTGTATAAACCCAGTCACTTGCAAGGAAGCCTTCGCCTGTGTAAGAACTTGCTGTTTGAAAATCACTTTCTGTAGAAATACCTGTACTACCAACATCTACAATACCTTTAAAATCTGTGACTAGTGATTCTGAAGTTGTACCAACAGCTTCAAACACAACTGCTTGTCCAGGTGTTTTAATTTGTAATGTTGTTCCAGCACCTGTTGTTGTTGCAACTTCATAGCTGTCAGCGCCTCCTAATACAAGTCCTTGAGCTCTGATATTACCGTCTGATAATGTTTTTACAATTTTACTATTTTCACCACTTGTTGTGACTTCAGTGGTGCTGTAAGTATTTGCCGCTGTTCTTATAAGGACTTCATCACCGCTACTACCAAAGGTACCAAATTCCGAATCACGCAATGCGCCGCCTTGATCTAAAACTGTATCAAATGATAAAGCACTAACTGCTCCATCGCCTGCTGCACTTCTACCTAATACTGTGTCGGTTGCGATATGTTGCAATTTGCTAGGATCAATACCTGTAGTTGTACTTGAACTTGTTTGTAGTTCAACAAAACCATTTGTTTCTGTAAATTCAGTATCTTTAAATGTTGCAAGTCCTAGATCACTTTGCGAAATACCTGTTGCGTTTGCTCTTGTACCTGCGGTATTCATTGCAAGTTTGCTTTGTGCTATTGCAGCAGAACTATTAACATCTGCATTTATAATACTATCAGCCTCAATTTGGAAATCAAACTCTGTGCCACTTGCAGTACGTGTGATTGTTAAATTAATATCACTACTTGTTGCTTCTGAAGCATGAGAAATTTCACTAAATGGCCCGCCTACGTCTGCTTGTAAAGGAGTTGTTAAACCAACTGCTTGAGCTGACCCCCCATTTTCATATATTGTGTCGTTATCAGGATCGAAAGTTCCTGAGCTAACTGTGTAAACAATCTTTCTTATAGAACCAAACTGTTCATCTGTGAGACTTTCTAGATCTACAATAACACCTGTAGCACTTGGTGTAGTAGGATCATTTTGTATTGTGTCTCCTATAGTGAATGTACCACCAGTTTCAGGCTCTGTATAAATTATCTGTTTACCAGTAAACACTGTAAGTTCATTAGATCCTACTGTACCTACTGATGTGTCTCTAAGTTGTTTGACTGTAGCAAATGCGTTTGCATTGTCGTCAACATAGTTTTTATTTGTAGCATCACTACCGCTTGCAGGTGTATCAACATTTTGTACTTTGAATCCACCCATGTCAAGATTGGCTTCCATTGTGCTTAATCCATTAAGCGGTAAGAATCCTGGTCCAATTCTATTTGCACTTCCAGGTATTTGAGTATTTGACTTGCTGTTAAATCCAAGTATACGGTTTAGGTATCCTCCTATTGCTTTTTCTGTTGGAACTGCTTGCCCTGAATCATCTGCAAAACTATCATCTGCAGAGAATTCGTTTATTGTGACACCCTTTTTAAATCCAAGGGCGTTTGCATTAGAAAGTCCAATTTCACCTGCGAAAGTAATATCACCTGTTGATTGATCTACACTAAAGAATTTACCAACTCTAAAGAATCCATCTTGGTCTGTACTTACAAAGAACACTCTACCTTTTCTACGTTCCCAAACTTGTGCAGTAGTTGCAGTTTCGGCATCTGTATAAAATTCTGCAAGACTGTTTACTGGATCACCTAAAATAACATTTGGATAGTTTGACTGGTTAAACGATCCTGTACCAATTTGTGTAAAATCATGTCCTGTTGCACGTAGTAAAGATATTGCAATAGTTATTTCTGCGGTACTGCCCGCAGTTAAACCTGCACTTAAAGTTCTTTCAGCTGCAGGAATAGCACTGTTGATACCAGCTCCGCCGTAAGAAGTATTAATATTTGTAGAAGCAATATCAACAATATCAATGTAAGCCCATTGATCTAATGCAACACTGGTAGGCACACTATTTGCTCCTAATGCTCCGCTTGTGCTTCCTGTAATAGTATCTGTAGTATTAAATGTTCCTGTGACATCATATACTTCTATTGAACTACCTGTGGTATTTGCTAAAACAACTGCTGTTGCACCTGTGTTTGCTTGTGTTAGTGTTTCACCTTGTACTACTGTAATGCTTCCTGTTGTGTTTAGAGTTGAAACAGTGTGATAACCTGTAATGCCGTGTGTTTTTCCATCCCATACAAATCTCATTCCACCACTAGCACTATAGCCAGGATCTGTTGGATATAATCCTTCTTGTGTACTGCTATCTCTTGTGACACGTTCTGTATCATCAAATAAATTTAAAGCACTTGCTGTTAAAGGTGTGATAGCAATTTTTGTATCACCTTGTGCTGATCCATAACCACCTGTTAGGTTTGTTGTAGAAATTTCCATATCTACAAAATCAAAACCAACTTCAAACGTAGTAAGGATTTCATCTGCAGCTAAATCTGTGCTGAAAGAATCTTTATTTGAAAAAGCAATACTTCTATATGTTGTCTGATCACTTTCATCAAAGTTTACTGCTGTTGATGGACGAGTGACCAAGTTGTCAGGATCGGCTACACTGTCAAATATAAAATTGAAATTGTCTCTGTATTCTATTATGGTGCCATCTGCGACTGTTTCCTGCAGAGTGCCAAAGAAGTCATCTGCTTGAACATCATCCGCTTTAAGATCACACTTGTAAACAATATTGTTGAACACTCCTGCTGTTCCATAAACAGTAGATACGTCTATAGTCAAATCGTTTGTAGGTGTTGATCCTCCTAGATCAGCTCCACTTATAGTAATAGTGTCAGTAGCAAGATAACCACTTCCTGGTGTATTGATACTTACAACTGCTGCTCCAGCTGCACCAATAACACCAACTCCAGTTATGGTGACGTCAACAGTTAGTCCTGTACCTCCACTGGCTGCACCACTGGTTGCAACTTCGCTAAATGTTTGTGCTGTTGCTGTAGTTCCTGCTAGAGATGTAGCGTCTAATGCCTTAACACCTGACATTACTACATCACCACTTTCACCTATTACGCCGTCACCGTCTGCATCTGATAAATTTGTCACTGTAGATACAACATAGTTTAAAGTTCCAGCAGTTGGATGGTCTATTGTAATTAAACTGTTTGCTGTTGGGGGACGTTTAAGATCCGTTAAGTGTATTGAAGGTTCATCAAAAGCATTTGTGAAAGTAGTATCAGTAAATACTTTTGCGGCTTGCACCATATCATATTTTGTGCTAACTTGGTCTGGTATTTCATTAGGATCTGCACCTTCTGCAATAAGTCCAAAATTACCATATCCATTTGAACAATTTAATCCTCTAATTTCTGAACCGTTGTTCGCATACATAGCTGTTTGACAGTAGTAAGTAAAAGTAGACACTTGTTCTGAAAAAGCTGCGTTGTTAGCAATTAATCCATAACCTAAATCGTTAATTTGTGTAAAGTCGTTTGCAAGCAAACTTCTATTACCAGCAGTTTGGAAGAATATACTTCTTGGTACAACCGGGTTGTCAAATTGTGTTTCATCATAACCAGTACCTTCGTTTGAATTGGCATCTAAAAATATAGTTGCCGTACCCTGTCCTTGGTCATAGTTTGCAATAGCGTTAACCTGATATCTTCTTCCTTCTACATAAAAAGGACAAGGTAATTCAGGTGGACGCAGTCTTAATCCTTCGCCTGTATTACTTTGTACTGTTAACTGAAAGTTATTAACTTTTGTAAGTATATTTGCAGGCAGGTTTCCTACATACGCATCAACATACATACCACCAGCAAATGTTTTTTGGTTTATAGACTTACTGAAACTTGATGCTGTTTGAATATATGGAGATTTAGTTAATACCTGTCCTTCCGGATCAAGCACACACATAAAGCCTCCGTGTCCTTGCACAGTCACGTTTCTAATAATTGTAGCATCACTCATTAAGAATACGTCAAGTTCATCATTTCTTTTAGGTGGGTTGTATTCTACATCAAACACAAAGTTAATTTTGTCTATGAGATTACCAACTAGAGCTCCTGTTCCTGACTCTCCTGCTCCTAATGTAGTATCAGGAGTTTCAATTGCTAGTACACCTGCACTACCTGCTGTGTACTCACCGAATGTTATTGCATCAGCATCTGCACTTACAAAGGTATGCGCTGATGTTTCGCTTGATGTTCCTACATTTACTGTAATAGTTGTTGCAGTTTTTGCGGTTATTTCTAATTTAGTTTGGAATGCCGGGTCAGTCGTTCTTGGGTAGGCAATTTGCGCAACATTACCGTCTGATGCACAAGTAAATGTTAAACTTTCAGGTTCGACTTCTATATACTGCCCTGTTTCTAAACTGTGTGAACCAATTGTTAAAACAAGTATTCCTGTCAAAGGATCATAGGTTGCAAATGTTGGTGTAAATGTTGCATCTACAACAGTATAATTAGGAGCATTACCTGCAAGTAAAGCATTAGACAGAGTACTAATATTATCTATAGCTGCTTGTGTAGCAACTTCTTGAGTACTGTCACCTAACTGTGTAAGATAATCACCTGTTCCGTCTGTGATAAGTGTGTGATAGCTTCCTTGAACTTCTAGTGTTCTTTCTTCTCCACCATTTGTTAAATCTGCAACCAATGCATCTATAATTAATCCTGTATCTCTACGACATTTAGATGTGCTATATGTAAGATCAGGGAATCTGTCACTAATATATCTTATTGTTTCTTCAATTATGTAATCTTTATTTTCTTTAAGAATATTAGAAGCAGTTGTATAACTTCCTATATTACTAATATCACTTCCTACGTTGACTGGCCTATCACCTCTGAAAAGATAATGGTATCCAAATCTACCTTGAGCAACTCCATCTTGGTTAAAGAATGTAGTACCACCATTAGTAAGTGTCAACCCATCAAATTCATTATCTCTATAGAAATAAAGTTTTGACCATTTACTTTGTGACACACGAGGAACTCTAGATAATGTTTCAGTTTTTGGTTTTATAATAACTCTTCTAAATTCATCACCTTTCAGAGATACATTGGCACTTAACCTTATAGGATAATCTTCTTCGTAAATACCTGTTTCAACTCTGATAGCAACTTGTTTCTTTTTAACAAAGTTTCCAAATTCTAATGGCTCTTCAGGCTCAAAGTCTTTTGCACTTAATAAATGAAGTTGGAAAACGGTAGGCCCTGGTTCTAATGCTCCTGTTTGAGGATCTGTTGCAGCTTCTGCTCCTACGTCATTAGTAAAACTTACTATTTGACCAATTGCTTCTGAACGTTTACCTCTAATTACTTTGCCAGGCAGTGCATCAGTATTTCCTGGATTGGTTTGATCTGTATATGTGCTTGCACCATTTGTCACTACTAGTTTATATGTACTTCCGTAAACAATATCTCCGCCGGAGTCTAATCCATTTTGTATTATGTTAACAACTAAATCAAATTTGTCTCCAACTGCTGTGACAGCATTTGAATCTGCATCTAAGTCTCTAGCAACTGTTGTAGGAACACTGTCAGGTCCTAGTGCTCCGCTTACTGTACCTGTTAATTCATTACCAGTATTAAATTCACCCGTTGTGTTTTCTAATTGTATTGTAGTTCCGTTTGTGATTGAACTTACAACAATACCTGTAGCACCACTTCCTGCTTGTGTAATTGTCTCACCTGCTGTCACAGACACATTGCCTGTAGTTGTGATTGTTATTATTGTTCCTAAATCAAAATATTGGTCTTCCTCAATTTGATAGACTTGTCCTAAAATTCCGCTACCTGTATATCCATCAAAAGATGAAGTATCAAACGGAATTTCTAAACTAGAGTCGTTGTACAATTCTAAAGTTTGTGTTCCTGTTGCTTTAACATATTTTTTTGTGTTGTCGGCAATCTGAGTCATGCCTTCTATATCTCTTAGGACTATGATATCTCCGTCGCTAAGACCGTGTGCTGTCGTAGTAGTCAGTGTAGGTATTTCAGCAACTGTAATACTTTGAATATTTTTTTGATTTAAAAGATCGTTTGTTAGTGCAGCAACAGCAATATCTCTTGCTTTGACAATACCTGCTACTGTTTCAGTCAATTGTGAAGTAATAGCAATTCTTGCACTTACACCCGAGTAATAGCTTTGTGCTGCTTGTATTGTTAGATAGTTTGCTGTAAGTCCCCTGTTAATATCAAGGGCAATAGCATCAATAATAAGTCCGGTGTCTCTTTTACATGTATCTACATTATAAGCAAAGTCTGGAAAATTACTACTTACAAATGCAACAACTTCATTTGCAATGTAATCTCTATTGTTGTCTAAAAGTTTTCTAGCTTGCTCATATACAGGCACATCTACATCAGCATTTATAATAACAGAGTCTTTTGTAAAGTTTGTATGAGTAAGAGTCTGCATATAGTTTCCTGGTTCGACAGGAGCAGCTTTTATTAATTCTTCTGCACGTTCTGCAGCTTTGTTGATTGTTTTAAATGCATATGTAAATGATGTACCTTCTTTTCCTGGAGGAACACCTTGCATAGTATCATCACCTTGTGTGCTTACAAAAAGTACTTCTGGTGAACTATAAGCAGTATTGTCTACATAAAATTTTGTTGCTGCTTGTAAATCTTCATCACCATTTGGTTTGCCTTGTCCTGCTAATTCGCCTGGGTGATCTGATAGGAACAAATTTCCAGTCATGGTATCGCCTTGCCTACGAACAATACTAGTTCTTGGCATCGCTGTATCGGACAAGAAATTTCCTGATAAATTTGTATCTAATGCCTCATCACGTATAGTGTGCGTGTCGTCAGGTGCAATAGTTCCAGACACTAAGACTTTATTATCTTCAGCATCACTATCTATGTCAGTAGTTGCAAACTCTTTGTTTGCTTCTGTGTAAAAGTTCAACCTTGTAGGCGTCACAACTCTAATGTAATAAGTTGTACCACTAACTAATCCTGTAGGATCTGTATCTTCAGCATTGAAAACTACAGCAAGACCGTTTGATCCTGACTCTAAACCATGTCCTGTTAAATCCACAGACTGATCTGTATTGTTATGTCTAGTAATTTCAACTGTATTATCTACATAAGAATTTATAGTCCATGTATAATGTGCTTGTCCTGTAGGTTCTTCTTGTACTCTTAATGGCAGTCCTGATGTTATATATCTTTGATCAGCATAGCCTTTTGTAATTACAAGGTCATCTACAGTCAAACCACTTAAATTATCATGTGCAGCATTTAATGCTTCTGCGGCAGCAGTGCTGATGCCTACATTACCAATACCAAATCCTGCTGCATCTATAGGTCCACCTAATGTAGGACTTAAATCATCTGCAACTTTAGTAAATGCACTTGAAATTATTAGTTTACCTGCTTCGTCATAATTGAAAGTAATTGTATCTTGTGCATCAGGATCAGCTGCACTATTACTAGCTAATTGCACTAAATTTACAAAGGTGCCTGCGTCATTAACTAATGGAATTGTATTTGCGGATAATTCACTAGGTGTATCACTTAATGAGCTAAAAGTAATTTGTCCACCAACACCGAATACTGCATATAGTTCTGTAAAGTTTTCGTTTACTTTTCTAAACGATTCTCGAATACTATCACCAGTTCCGTCATTACCCTCAACACCAATGTTTACGTCTTGTTTTGCCATTTATTGCTCCAATTATGCAGTTTCTGCTAACTTATCAAAATCAAAATTTACACTAACTCCACAACCACATGAACTTTTTGCATTTGGATTAATTATATCAAACATCGATCCCATGATATCTTTTTTATAATCAATTACAGTGCCTACTAAAAACATTACGCTTTCTGCACCTACCACAAATGTATTACCTAAATCTGTTTTAAAAACTTCATCATCGGCATTTAGATCTGCTTCGTTTTGTATAGTATCCCATCTATATTCAAATCCTGCACATCCGCCACCCTTCATATTAAGTGTGACTGCAAATACTTTATTCTCTTTGCATATTGTGTCTATTTGTGCTTTAGCGGCGTCTGTTAGTGTAAGAATGCTCATTTTGATCCTCTCTTAATGTTATTTATCGAACATTTTTATAATCTTAATGTAAATATATGTATGTTCATAAAAGAATTTACAGTATCAAAGCGGCACGAACGGAACAGTAAATTAGGTAAACCTCATGAGTACTGGCGTACAAGCACTTTTGTAGAATTAAGGTGTGATAGTTGTGGAAATGATTTTACAAGAACTAGGGGATCAATGGATCCTAATAGAATAAACAACAATTACTTTCATGTATGTAAAAATTGTGATAGTAAAAGGTTTGCACAAAAAATGGGCATAACCCGTAAACAAATATGGGATATGCCCGCAAGTAGTAATCTAGATATTAGTAAAATTTAGTCTTTCTTGTAAATTGTCCAAGCTCCATAAGCAATAGCAATACCTGCTGCTATTTTTGCTAATGGTGAAAGGAACAAGACAAGTAATCCTAATATAATTAGAACTGCACCGTCCCATGAAGTTCTTTCCTTCATTCGTGCATCTATCCATTTTTTAATCATTGTTGTCTCCTCTTAAAACAATTACACCGCAAGCTAACCTATCGCCTGCATTTCCTGTTTTTAATGATTCCGAATCTCCGCCTTTGCCTAGGTCATCTTCATCTTTGTGTACTACAATAGCCCTACCAACAATACTTCTCTCGCCAGTAAGTGATATTCTATTTGCAACAATCCGTATGTTAGCAACACCGTTGCTATCAGCAACAATATTACCCAGATCGCCAACATGTCCTTTTTTAAGATCTCCATGATCCACTCCGTCTGGGTTGTAATGTGCACCTGCACTTTCACAACCTTTACTTAAATCTCCGTATTCATGCACATGAAATCCGTGTTTGCCCGGCTCAAGTCCGCTAATTGTTCCTTTGATGACTGTAGGTCCGCCTGACGTTTTTTGCATCATTACAATATTACCTTTTACAGTATCAGAATGTTCTAATTCGCATTGAGCAATTAGTTGATCAGAGTCAGCTTCAGTAATAGACAACGCTTCGCACTGGCATTGTTTAGCCCGTGTTCTAGGACATCTGTCTATCTCTATAAATCTCATTAGAACTTATAACCGTCTTTGGTAGTTCTTCCTGTAGCATTTCTAGCAGGTTCTACTTTTTTAAGTCCAGGTTCCTTTTTTAATGGAACAACTGTGCTTTTAGGTCTTATATCTGGTCTAACACCTACGATTTTATCAAGCACTAAGTTTTGTGGTTTCCCTGTTGTTTTCATAGTATTCTCCTACCCAGTATTTATGCAAATCTATACTTGCTAGGTTCTTGGCTTTGGATTCGCACATAATATCTGCATAAGGTAAAAATGATAAGGCATAGTCATTTACAGCATTGTTAGGATAGTAATCACTGTGGGCTCGTAATTTTGCTTTTTTGTATCCTGTTTCTAATAGTATATTCATAGCAGGCATTGTATCGTGAGCAAAATCTGTAGGAAGATGTTCGTCCCTACTGTAAGAATAATGTATAACAGGACGCACACCACGCCAACTGTCAATTACGCGAGCAAATCTATCGTCGGTGGGCTGTATGTATTCACCTTCACGGCACCAGTGATGGTGTATGTCAAGAACGAGTGCGACATCGTCGGCAAGCTCGAGGCTTGCGTCGAGTCCCCATTTGTTTTCGTCGTTCTCGATCGTGATGGTGTTTCGTGCTTCGGGCGAGAGTCTCTTGAGGGCGTCTTTAATGCCTTGTGGACCTTTTCGACCCGATATGTGTACATTGCACTTGAAGTCTTGGAATTGTGTGCCGTAGCCCATCCATCTGATGCAATCCACATGATATTCAAACTCCTCTATTGATCTTTCGACAATCTCGGGGTTGTCGCTTGCAAGAACAGTAAATTGGCCTGGGTGCATCGATAATCGGACATCGAGGGCTCTTGCCGTTTCACCGACTTTTGCGAATTCTTTGGCGGCGTAATCACGTACATCAGACTTGCGCCAGTAATAGCACCAAGTAGGCTCGGTATAAACAGGAAGCACATCGCTACCCAATCGGACCATACGAAGCTCAGGTTCAAGGCTTCCCACATATTCAATCAACCTCTTGTATGACGCTATGTTGTGGACCATGATATCCCACAAGCGTTCTTCAGCAACATCACGTGTCTGTCTGTTCAGCCACTGTACTGTTGTGCTACGAGTATTTAGCGGTCGCTGAATTTCTTCAAGTACTTTCTTTTTCTGTGTTTGGTCTGGATGCATATACTTACATGCAAAACCTATACGTCTAATCATACTCATATAATACTACAAATTTTTAAATGTGTCAAGTTAAATCCAATTTTTTATGATATATGGGTCTTTGCATTTATGAGGATTTGGATCACCATGAAATGCCACAATACAACAATCGTCTGGAGCAGAAATATCTTCTATTTTTGCAAATTCTCTATTACCTCTTGTAGCTCCTGGTTTAAAAGTTTTATCTCTCCTAATTTCCCACTTCCAACTTCTTACCCAATTATCAGGAAATATTTTTGCTTGGTCTCTCGTTTCTTCATACAAATAATCCTGATCTCCAAAATGTCTCCTCATGATATGTAAGTGTTGACTTTTAAACTTTTTCCACACATGGTCTAACTGTCCTTTTTGAAACTTAATAACACTAGAATTATATTTTTCCCAGCCAGGACGCATGGCACGTGTAAAATCTCTTATAATACAATATTCACCAGGATAATAATCAAACAGTCTGTCTATACGATTTACAATCACCATATCTAAATCTAAATATAATATAGTTCCTTCAATCGGAAGTTCAGAAGAATAAATGTAAGGTTTATACCACCACCCATTTACTTGTAATGATGGTGGTAAAGGTATATGGTTAATATTGCTATCTAATCCAGTTGCATCTTCTGTCAAACAATGCATTTTAAATGGATAGGTACAATGCCTGCTAACCATGTTATACATTTTGTTAACATAATCTACTGAATATTTTTGTCCGTGTTTTAAAACAAGAATATTCTTATCGGTTTGCTGTTTATCAGATAATCTATTAATTAATTTGCCATGTTTGCGCCTGCGTTTTTCGTCACGCATTTGTAGTATTTCCTGTTTAGAAAATTTTGTTTTATCAATTTTTCCCAAGTCATGCCTCGTATATTGCTGAATTGGCACCATGTTCTGAACATTCAACACTTACACAATAACAACGATTGTCTGTTGCTTCACGTATAAGTTTGTCTGCAAATTTAAATGCATGTTCTGCAAATTTCTCTGCACCAACACCGTCAAACTCTCTTACTTCACACAAGTCTTTATCTTGTAAATCATAAAAGTCTTGTTTGTGTGGATCATTTATATCTACACATGTTTTGTGATCGAAACTATCTTCAAGCCACGCTTTCAAAGGTTTGAGTCCTCCGAAGTCTACTGCCCAATTTTTGTTATCAAGTTTATCACATCCAAATGTAAATTTAAATGCTAGACTGTATCCGTGTAGCAGATGACAGTGTGAATGATCTGCGTTTGGTTGACGGAACACTGCTGATAAGCCTATGTTGTGTCCGTATGTTTTTGTACTATAATGTTTTGCCATTGTTATCTCCTATATAATAATGGCGGCAGAATTAGAAGGGTTGACGCCAAGTCCTTAATATTACTAATATTACACTAGTTTACTTATGTTGTCAAGTGAAACATTTGGTTTATTCCAGGATTCTGGTAAAATCCAATCTTTTTTATTATAAATTGTAAATTTTTTATCCTTGAAAACTTGAAATAACACACCTATTTGATAAATCCAATATCTAGGATCGACAGCTGATTTGCTAGAATCATTATAATGATCTGAGTCTTTATAAACATTATTAGTTTTATTGTTAATACCGTATAGATCAAAACCAATTAATTTAATGTGTTCACTTTTATTTGCTGCAATTAATACTGCATATGGTCCACTACCCCAATTAAAACTATCATCTGGTCTAGTGTTGCCTTTGTATGGTAATTCAGGTACTTCGTATAGATTTTCATAAGATTCTCTACCAACTAACCAGTCACGCCTGGTATATAAATTTTTATAATTATTATTGTATTTTTTGTGTGCTTCGTCGACCATTCTTCTGTCAACACAAACTAAATCATCTACATACATGTCTCTACACATTGCATTACAGGCAACTGTGTTAGTCAACTGAGAAATATCTGTTAAAAGTCTACTTTCGCCATTACCGATTACGTACATTTTTGAACTCTTTTTTTAGTTCTTTAATCTCTTTTGCAATGTCATCAAACTTGGTAATACTTGTATTGATAATATTGTTGAAGTCTTTGACTACACGCATAACCCACCACCACCAAACAATACTTGATGTTAGAAATACAACAGTTATCATAATTAAAATATAATCTAACAAACTATCAATATTTAAAAAGTGTAGAATAGACACCATAAGTATACCTACAATAGGTAAAACTTTCGCTGCATACCACCAAATTGTAATAGATCTATCTAATTTATTATTTGACCAAAAGGCTTCCAATCGCCTGGCGTACCTGCTCTTACGCAGATCCAACCTACGAAGCCAGTTGGCTGAGGATTTGTGTTCCACACTATATCTCCTTTAACATAAGAACCTGAGTTTGGAATAGAGCTTCCAGTTTCAAATTTTTTATTCTGTAATCTTACAGGTCCAGATGTAGTTAGAGATACATCACTGCTAAAATTCTTAACACCGATGCCGAGATTGCCCTGAACAGAGAAATTATTAGTCACAGCAATATTTCCGTCAGTGCCAATTTCTAACCTTGTTGTATCATCTGTAATCAATTGTAATGCACTAGTAGTCCAGGTGCCTAGTTTAAACTTTTTATCTTCTGTGTTATCTATAACGAATTCATGATCGATATTTTTCACACTTAACATACCATTAGGTGAATCAGTTCCTATACCTAATCTTTCAGAATCGCTATCCCAATAAACAAAGTTATCAATATTCATTCTACCTTCAACATGTAGTCCTTGTAAAGTTCCTACTGTTTGAAGATTACTGTTGACAACACTGTTTCCTAAACTTTCTAAAGTCAAAACTGCTAAGTTATCAATACGGTACACCTTCTCGCGATTAAGATCTATATCTTCACTACTCCAAATTCTGTTTGGAGTATTTCTATATACTAATTGTTTGGTATAATCTTCTCCACTCCAAATTAAACCTTTTCCGTTTAATTCTCCGTTCTCAGCCCTAAATTCTAATGAAGACGTTCTTTCGTTTCTAATATCAGCAGATACTTCATCTACATGTAAACTTGTTGCATGTATATGACCATTAACATCTAAATTACCATTAATAGTTAATTCGTTATTAATTTGCTGTACGTTTATTGCTTTGACTGTTATACCATCATTGTGTACTGTAAGTGCTGTTTTATTTGCTTCATCAACTATACCTACAGATTTGAAGTTGGTGATCATACCACCATTAATTTTATTACCACTTAATTCGCGATCTAATATCTCTACTTTGGGTGCAGGAGCACTTTGCAAAGTATCAATAGCTTCGCTCAGTGCTGTCAAACCTGATCTAATATCTTGTATGCTCATACTAATATTTATCAGTTTACACGAAGAAGCACTGTGTCAGGATTTATTCTACCATTAAGTTTTGTGTCTGTAGTTTTAATTTCTTCTAAAAATTTACGTAGTTTTACTTTGCCAGCACCTTTGAACTCTTTGAGCTGTTCTTCTGGTTTACGCAGTGTCTTTTGAATACTTTCTGCTTCGTTATATTGTGTAATAGTAGTGCCTTTAACACTCAAGCCACTGCCTTCTCTGCCAGCACCTAATGGGTCAATATTTTTTGCAACGTATTTTCCAAGTTTTCTTGTTTTACAGTTGAATACCCATACTTCATTGGCTCCTACAACATCAATAGGATTAAAACTTACAATATTATACTTGTCGTCTTGTTTCTTGTATTTTAACTTTGCAACTAATTTGTCTGCACTTTTAGGTTTAGGTTTACGTGTTTTGCGATTTGCCTTAGACTGTTCAATTACAAAATCACAAGCATCCATAACAACTTCTAATGCAGATATGATTTCTTTTACTTCTGGTTTGGTCATATTGCTATAACCTTCTTTGAGTTGCTCCCAAAGATCAGCTTCTTTTTCGTCCATCTTTTTTAACTGTCCAGCAGTAGGAATATTCAACACATCTCTATATTCAGCAAGTTCTTCTTGATAAAAATCCTTTATTTTTCTTGCATGTGCTTGTGTGACTTTGTATTCATTGAAGTGTTTTTTAACATCAAATCCTTTTGGATTAAATTTTACATCTGGCTTATAATGATCCTCTAACCAATCATCTATTTTCTCACATGCTTTTTTAGCCTGTTCAAATATGCGTTCTTGAATACTAGGCACATACACGTTCTTTTTTTCTTTTTCTTCTTCTTTCTTTTCTTCTACAACACCACTGCCTTCTTTGATGGCAGCCTCAATACGTTTTTTTAGAAATTGTGTGGAAGGAGCAAGTTCACCCATTGTGCCAGGAAGGCTTTCCCAATATTGTGCATGTTTTTCGTTGTAGGCAGGCATGCCACGCAGTAGCATCTTAGCTACAATAGCGGCTGTGATGCTTAGTGTATGCGCTGGTGCAGACTTTGCGTTTTTGATATCTTCTTTGGAATAGTCTTGTTCTTTCATATATACCCAAATACTTGGATATAAATCCTGCGGCTTAAAGTTTTCATAGTACCATGCTCTTGCGGCATCTTTAGCTCTATGGAATTGCTCGCCTGTCATTTCTTCCCAACCTTCCCAACTAGGTTCAGTCAGTTTGGCTCCGCGTTTAATACGTGAGGCGGCTCTAGGTTGTTTACGTTTGGTCTTTACACCTTTTAGTGCAGTAAGTGCCATTTTATTCTCCTACTAAAATATACAGTATATATTAGAAAGTGTAAAAGTCAAGAACTTTTTGGATTAAGCGTGTTCGCCGCCAGGGTCTTTGGGATCTAATTCAACCTTTTTAGGATTGCCTTGCTCATCATGATAGATAACATAACCACGTTGTCTACCATATGTGTGATATCCTTTTTTAAATCTAAAAACACCAGGATTGCGTTTGGCTGTTTCAAATGTTCCCACAGTGACAACAATAGCACCAATCAACAGAACGTGTCCGATTGCACTGATACCAAATGCAGTAATACTGCCCAAGTACATTGAAAACACAATACACCACATCCAAGCAAGCACCTGCATGATCACATGCCTTACCTGCAGATCTGGAATATTACTAAGTGGATTGCGTTTGTCATCCATTACAACGGTCCACGCATTATATACAAATTCTTTCATTTTATCCTTCTCTTTCTAAGTCCCAACGGACTATGTTAGATTTTCTCCCCGACTTCAAATCCTCGGAACGTTTTGAACCTTGGAAACCTAAGCGAATAAGTACCATCTTGATTTTGTGTAATAGCATCTGCTCTAACCTCTACAAGTTGACCAATAAGAGCGTCCCTGCTATTCCAATAAGTAGTGCGGTTATCATCTGTAAATCCGCTACCAACATTAACCCTAATATCTTTCCCGTCATCTTTCCCAGTGCATACAACAGCACCGAGTCTTCCTTCGTTTCTTCCTGTACCTTCTTCAACTTCAATTACCTCTAGTGTGACTTCAATAAATGGTTTTGCTTTCAACCAGCTATGTGTTCTTTTACATTCATAAGGAGCATCTACATCTTTGATCATAACACCCTCATATCCACCGTCTACAGCCGCTTTATTAAGCTGTACAAAGCGTTCTTGTCCTTCGGGTGTACTTAGATCCACATCTTCCCAATCAAGTGCTTGTACGTGCTTTAAAACGCTTTCATTCTGCTCTACCCAAGCCTTCACTGCTTGACTTCTAAATGACTGAGGTTTGTCCCAAATGCCTTTTTGAAAGTCTGCAAGTGGACACATATCAAACAAGTGTAGAACTGCGTCATCTGACTGCTTGCCGTCTTTACGATGAACCTGTTTCATAAGGTCTTGGAAGTTTGCACTCATTACTTCACCGTCTAACACAAGATCGTACGGAGCAGGCTTTTGTGCAATAACTTCTTCAATCTCTGAAATGATATGACCAAAGTTATGGAACTGTTTTCCATTACGGCTAAACATTTCTACTTTATCGCCACGTATAATAGTAATTACTCTTACACCATCTAGTTTAATTTCAATTTGCTTTTTGCCTACCATTTTCTTTTCGTGATTTGCACTATCATGTGCAAGTGGACATGTAAACACAGGCACTGTACCTGGGGCTACTTTGTTCACTGTTTTTTCACTTACACCGCAACGTAAATCTTTTATAAGGATCCTACGATACCAACCATTCCACTGTTCTGATGTTGCTGAACTCATTACAAGGTTAATAGCATCTCGTGCCGCATGTCCTGTTAGTTCTCTAGCAATTAATTTTTCTGCAAGTTCTTTAAAAATTTTCCATTCGCAACCTTGTGCAGATATCACTTCATCCTTGACTGCAACTTGTTTTACTCCAAAAGTGACAAGTGGATCAAGTGCCATTGTAATACCTTCAAAAAATTCAGGTAGTCCTTCTTCATATGCTGATTTAAGTATTGCTTCTTTGCCTAAACGTGAATTATCTGCTTCAAGTTTAGCTATAATATCTTGCGGTTGTGTTCTCATTTTGTGCCTCTCACTATTAATTATATATTTACTATACAATCACAACAGCAGTTTGTCAACCTTTTAGTAAGTAAATAGTACATATTGGAGAAATAAATTATGATAATTTGGGGAATGGTAGGAAATAGTCACGATGCTAGTTTGGCTGTTTTTGACAAGAATAAATTGCTTTGGGCTAGTTTGGCAAAAGACTTTTCAGATGTACCAAATGATCCAAATCCTAATTGGACACAATTAGAAGTCGCTAAACAAAGTTTTGGAAGTCCTAGCAAAATTATTTGGTATGAGCGTCCTTTTTTAAAAACACTTCGTCAATGGCGGGCAGGACAAGGTTGGTTATTGAAAGAAAATAACATTACAGATTATCTAGCACGTTGGGATATAAATGCTCCTATTGAATATACACAACACCATTTATCTCACGCGGCATATGCCTATTACACTCAACCTCATGATGATTGTGCTGTCATTTGTTTGGATAGCATAGGCGAGTTTGAAACACTAACTGTATGGCACGGAAAGAACAATAAATTACATAAGATTTACAGTCAAGGTTATCCGCATAGCCTTGGACTTTTCTATAGTGCTATGACACAACGTATGGGTTTACAGGCACAACGTGATGAATATCTTGTTAGCCAGTGGGCAAAGAAGGGCAAGGCTAGTAGATTAGCATCAACTTTAATGAAAGAAATTATAGATGTAGATCATAAAAAAAGAAATCCTCAAAAGATCAAATTGAGACACAACTTACACAGAGGTTGTATGTGGTGGAGACCTGAATTATCGTCACAAAAGGATATGTATGATATTGCGGCAGCTACACAACATATTTTTGAATATTGTGTAAGTGTTTTAAGTATATGGACAAAAGTACAAACAGATTCAAAACATCTAGCATTAGCGGGTGGCGGAGCATTAAACAAAGATGCAGTTGATAAAATACAAGGACATTGGGATAATGTATATGTGCCACCCAACCCAGGTGATCCGGGCAGTTGCATAGGTGCAGTTTTAGCAAAAAATAAAACTAGACAAGAACAATTAAATTGGTATAAAAAGTTGGCATAGGTGCAAGGATTCGAACCCTGACTTACAGTTTTGGAGACTGTCGTGCTAAACCGTTGACACTACACCTACGCAGTCATTTTAATATACAAAAAAATTGATTATTTGTCAACTTCTTTTTTAACGCCGCCTTGTTTGCCACAGTGCGGACAATGGAAGGAAAATCTATCTATGCATAACTTGTCTTCCATTGTTGCATAGGTAAACCAGTTATTACAATTTGTGCATGTGAGATGCCATATTATTTCTTTTACGGCCTTGAACATTCTAATGGTATTTATAAAAGAAAAAAGACCTATTCAATTTCTTGAATAAGCCTTTTTAAAAATAAGCAATTATAGGGAGGACTCGGTTATACCTCCAACCCCTCGCCACAGATGCCATTCTGATAACCAGGGAACCTACTTCCGCTCGGTAGAGCGATGTGACTCAGCGTATTTCTACTACCAAGCCTGGGTACCACCCCTAAGCAGTCAAGTTCGACGCTCTGGTAAACGCCTCTTCCTTGCACTATATAAAAACTCTAGCTACAAGTTTTTAGCTTATGTATACACTATAGCAAATTATTACTATAATGTCAACCTCTTTTTTACCAAAATAGTAAAAAAAATTGGTGCCCCAGGAGAGATTCGAACTCTCACGCCTCTCAGCACTGGTTCCTAAGACCAGCGTGTCTACCGTTCCACCACCGGGGCTAAGTAGATGTTGAACCAACTGGTTTACATTCATATTGCACTGTATCCCAATCACCGTCTGCTGGGATATCTATGTAAACCTTTAGCATTTGATCACATTCTGCTTTAGTGTCAAACCGTTGAACGTCTTGTTCGATACAAGTCGAACCCAAACATACGGTTAACAAAATGTGCCAAATTATTTCCATGTCACTTCCTTAATGGTGCTGGCACACGGACTCGAACCGCGGACCTACTGATTACAAATCAGTTGCTCTACCAACTGAGCTATGCCAGCTCTGGAGCGGGTAAGGAGAATCGAACTCCTATCCTCAGCTTGGAAGGCTGCGATAATACCATTATACTATACCCGCCCACAATATTTAGAAACTAAATCAAATACTAATCTTGTGTTTTTATAGATGTTGTTTGCTTCAGCTTCTATTATGTGATACTTTTCCTTGTAAAGTCTTTTGACCTTAGCAGAAATGTATTTAACTTCTTGTAATGATTCTAGCTCTGCATTTTGAAATCCAGCTTTGCAATCCTGTGCTAAATGCACTGCTTCATGTAAAAGTTTATCGATCATAATGCTTTCTGCATTTACACCAAACTTATTAACAATATTATCTTTACAAAGTGTAATACTGTTCGACCTAGGAAGATAGTATGCATTCATACTATAATCTTTGCAATAGTATCCTTCGTATTTAATTGGTACATATTTTGATAAAAATTGATAATAATTTTCTTGAGCAAAAACTGGATGACAACTTGCCATAAAACATAAAACAACAAACAAAATGGCGGAGGGTGTGGGAGTCGAACCCACTCTACGCTTAAAAACGTAGTACGGATTAGCAATCCGCTGCATTACCGTCCTGCCCACCCTCCGTAGCATTATTTGCTGAACTTCACTGTATATTGCTTGCCATCGGCTAAAAATGTAATTGAACTATGACTATATAATTCAAGACTTTCTTCTTGATATCTAGTCTCAATTGAACAAGTTCTTTTTGTGCCTCCAGTAGCAGTGCTGTTTTGATGTCCTAGCAAACCGCCAATAATTGCACCTGCAGCACCTCCATTCTCAATATCACCTACATTGTTGCCGATAATACCTCCAATGATTGCACCTTTCAAAGTATCTCCAGTTTTATCTCCAGATACTACAACATCTCTACATACTTCAACTTTGTAGGGATTTTGTTGAATTACAGTTTTATAATGGTCTCTAATTTCTAGAATGTCATTTTGCTGAGCTGATGCTACTCCACTAAATCCAGTCAAAAATCCTGCACCTAGTGCAATAGCAACAGTGTGAAAATATATTTCACGGAACTTCATTTGTTTCTCCTATGCTGATATAACTTTTGTGACACGATCATATTTGAATGATCGCCATCCTTTTGCTGATAAGTCCCAGACATTTACATTACCTTTGGGTGGTTCTTTATCTGTCTTAGGTCTACTGTCCTCAGGAATGAGGTCCAGTTTTTTTGTGCAGGTCATTACCCGCTCGTCTCCATTTAACTTATTGAAGGTGACTATCAAAGTGCCTTCTCTTAGTTGTTTATTCAAATCTTCTTGAGTCGGTATGCCTTTTAATTCAGCAACCTTTTCTGCTACAACGGTCATATTACATTTCCTCTGCGATACCTAAAATCTCAGCTACAAGAAATCCGCCTGCTAACCAAGCCACACTACCTGTAAATAGAGCAATAAGACAGCCTGCTATACGCACTCCACTCTTAGCCATACTAATCCAAAAGTGTTTTGTGCTTGGATCTTTAGATGCAGGAATAATAATCTTTTCTGGAATAGGCATTAACGCTTCTCCATAATTTTATCTGCAAGTCCATAGTCTACTGATTCTTTGGCACTCATGAAGTTGTCACGATCCATGTCTGCTTCAAGTGTAGCATAGTCCTTACCTGTGTGTTCTACATAAAGTTTAGTAAGTGTGTCCTTCCAATGTTGTAATTCTTTGTATTGGATTTCAACATCACTTGCCTGTCCTCTTGTACCACCCAATGGCTGGTGAATCATATGCCTTGCGTGTGGTAAAATAAATCTTTTTCCTTTAGTGCCTGCACTTGCAAGAAAACTTCCCATGCTTGCGGCAATGCCCATAACAATAGTATGTACTGGCGACTTAATAAAATTCATTGTATCATAAATGCTCATACCTGCTGTCACGCTACCACCTGGTGAATTAATGTAAAAATTAATAGGCTTGTCTGGATTTTGACTTTCTAAGAACAGCATCTGTGAAACTATTAAACTTGCACTTGTTTGATTAACATCTGTGTCAAGCATAATAATTCTGTCTTTTAGTAGTCTCGAATATATATCATAACTGCGTTCGCCACGCTGTTCTTTTTCAATCACTACAGGAACTAAGTTAGGCATTATAATCCTCTTCCTTGTTTAATTACATGTTCTTCTGGTCCTTTAGATGTAAACTCCATGCCTACTGCATTGCCTACATATAAACGACCATTATATTTCATATGGATTTTATTACTAGCCAAAACTACTGTTAAATTTTGCTTAGGCCTAAAATCCATAACTTCAGCTTCAACTACCTGATCTTTGTCAGTACAGGTAATAGAACATTTATCATCGTATATAGTTTTCATATCATTCCTTTATTATTAATTATTATAAGATATTTTGTTAGTATTGTCAAGTGAAATTAGTCCAATAACGGTTAGTATATTCTGTATTTGATTTAACATTAGTGTAAAGTCACCTCTTCAGTAGGATCAATTCCAAAGTATTGAATACATAATTTAACAATTACTTCCGGCACTTCTTCTTCATCACTTCCCTCAGGAATAAACATTCCTTTTAGAGTTCCGTCCTTGCCTATAATAATTCCCCAGTCATCATCTGCTAGTGCTTCTTCAAAACTTACAACTTTTGGTTCCGTCATCCGCTTTAACCTTTTTGCTAATAGTTTTATAGATGCCGGGGTTAACTCGCAACACATGTGGCATCATTTCGTGTCTTACGTAATTTCTAATATAATTTGTGTCAGTGTTGCTTGTGTCTTCAACGTATTCAATATTATTTAAGTCTGCCCACAGTTGAAAATCACGTTTCCGAGTCTGTCGAAAAGGACGGACGACATTGCCTCTTGTGCGAGGCACAATTTTACCTGTACCATGCATTGAACTCCAAACCCAAGTCTCAACACAGTCGTCCAAATGATGACATGTAATTACAGGTAAATGATTATCAGCAAACATGTCTATCCATGCATAGCGTTTTTGCCGCCAATAGTCTTCCTGGCTCATACCTTTAGGTTTATGTATTTTGCTAATACCACGGATTTGAAAAGGCAAATCGTATTTTTGCACATATCTACGCACACAATCTTCTGCAACTTTACTATGTTCAGTGCCGTGGTTAAAATGAAATATTTCTACCTCATGATTTCTACGTAAGAAATCTAGTGCGGCCATTGAGTCAACTCCGCCGCTAACAGCAACCATAATCTTGCGAGGCAACTTGCCTTGAAGTTGAATCATCACTACACCTTGTATAGTTTTACATAATTTAGACGTGTTTCATTTGCTTCAAAGAAGCGATTCTTAGTATGTGATCTTACTTTTGCTTTGATACGTTTCATACAACCAACAGGATGATCAAACTTGTTCATGAAACTAACAAGATTGCCATCAAGCACTGCGGTGTAGTTATAACTCTCCCATCGTTCACTGTAGCGTTGGTCAAGTATTTTAATGACACCTTCTACAGTATCTTTTTCTTTGCCAAGATATTGACTGTCGCGATACTCTACACGAATCTCTTTTGTAAGATCATTTTCATGACGGTCGCGTTTAACAAATTCTGGTATAAAAGCAACACGACCAAGATTGTTTACACTGACAGTATCTTCTGATACACTGTCGATCATGTCTTTTTTGAATTCATCAAGTTCACCAAGACCTAACAGTATATAACGCTTCATCCATTTACGAGCATCTTCTACTGCGGCAAAGTCTTCTTCTGTTGGTTGGAACATTTTGAAGTCCGGATCTACATAGCTTGCAGACTTTACGGCAAAATGAAATTTAACCATCTCTTTGTTAGAATGTTCCGTAGGGGTTTCTTCACTGTATCTACGTGTGTCTTTTTGATAGCCTTTACGAATCCGATATGCCGCAAATGCTACAGCCAATGCTTCTTGTGTAGGAACAGTTTTAAGTGGTACACGATCTTTAGTTTGAAATGCCATCATAGTTTTTGCCTTTGTTGTTGCCTTATGTTATTAATATAGTATATTTTAAGTAATTTGTCAACCTATAAAATATCGTCTGCAATTTTTAAGTCTATTAACTGTTTGGCTGTGTAGTATTGATCACTAGGATTTTTTATAAATTTATTACGTACTTCTTGTACTGTCATGCCTGTTGCTTCTTTTAGAATCTGTAGACATCTTGCTTCACAGTTTTGATTCTCTTTCATTTGTGCTCTTATGTCATGCATCTTGGCATCTAAACTATCTGAGTGTTGGTGATTCATTATACCTGTGTTCTTACCAATATAACGATAACCTTGTGAACCACTTGCAAATATTAAAAAGCCTGCACTCATAATAGCGCCAACTCCAACTGTGCTGATATGATGATAACTTGTTTTCATTATATCTATCAGTGCAAACATTTCGTATAAGTCGCCGCCTGGTGTGTTAATATAAAGTTCTAATACACGTTTAGGTTTTTTTGTAAGGTTAGCACTTAGAATCCACTTTATAGCTTCACTTACATTTTCATTTGTAAGTTCACCATGTAGATAGTGTACGTCAGCATCTAGTAGACTTCTGTCTACTGCTTCTACACTAGTCCAATTTTCATATTTAGGCATATTTTTAATATTTATTTACTCCTGAGTCCATTTATATTTTGCCAAATTATTAGTTTCGCAATATCTGATAAAAAGTCCTGTTTCTCTACCATGGGCTTCAATTTCCCAAGGTAAATCCCAATAGCTCACATCATCAGGATCAATAGTTTTACCTAGCCAAACATGCTTCTCAGGATGCAGTTCCCGTCTCACATACTGTTTGACATGAACCTTTTCTTGGGCTACTGTTTCTAAAACTTTGCGTAAAGGTTGAGTTTTATCAACTTCAATTTCAAATTCTTTTTTATCTAATTCTAGACAAAACCCCATTGCACCTTTTGGCTTAGAAAGATATACTGTGATATCTAGATTTTTAATCTTTGGCATTAAAGTGTTTACACAAAATTCTACCATTTTTTTGGTATGTTTCTTTTGTGATTTGCTTCCACCAAAAACTTCTATGTGCATAATAGATCTCCTAAGTAATAATATTATTATACACGATCTAATCTAAAAGTCAAACAAAACGGTTAAACTTTTTCGATTTTGATAGTGCCTTGATCTCCTACCAAAACCTTAATTTTATCACCAGGTTTAATGCCCACTGTTTGGGCAACTTCATCTGGTATTTTCATCACTACATTTTTTGGGTCTTTTGGAATCTCTTCAAAAATTTCTTCTGCTTTGAATGTCCAAGTTTTTGGTTTGTCTGTCATACTGTATTTAACCTACTCTTGCCACACATATGCACTGTAGCCTTTGCCGTTAGTGTCACCGCCTTGGTTATCAATTTCTTCACCATCATAACTAACATCAAACAGTGTATCTTCTCCGTTTGGTGCTTCATCAATTGTAAACTTTAGTTTCTTTAGATCGATCAAACCTGGTGTTTCTAAAATGCCGTCAAAAAAAGTACCTTTTTCAGAACTCATAAACTGTAGCACATAGTCACCTTTGTTGGCATACTTGCTACCGTCTTTGAGTCCTTCGGTAAGCTCAACTTCCCAATCTGTTTCTTCTGATACCCGACTTGCAAATTCGTTTAGGTCTTCGTTTTCGACTATGTCTTCCAAGTGTTTTGCATTGTACTCTGTGCTATCAACCTTTTCAATATTGATATATGCACTGTCCGAAGCAACACCCCATACATGATCAAACTCATTCGGTGCTTCATACCAAGAACTGCCTCCGTTGTCGTCATCCTCATGAAGAAACATTGCCTCTCGTGGAATGTCTGCACCATTAATGTCTGAGTATTCTTCATCTGCATTTACATCTGCAGGTTTCTTATCTTCAGCATTTAGAACATAATGTAAACAATCACCATCTCCACTTTCAAGGCTTTGT
>Ga0255759_10000900_pt1 | contig 26906 bp, 24 predicted proteins | sample 101ome_20_FD_179959 | JGI IMG/M metagenome (GOLD analysis project Ga0255759, IMG submission 179959) | Coastal salt marsh microbial communities from the Groves Creek Marsh, Skidaway Island, Georgia - 101404AT metaG (version 2) | ecosystem: Environmental > Aquatic > Marine > Intertidal zone >...
TTCTTGGAATTTGATTAAAAAATTGCCTAACCTCTTCAGGGGTAATTTCAACCTTTTCAACGATTTTTTGCTGCATCATCTCTGATAATCGTTGTGTTTTATTTATTTCAAAAAGCTCATCTCTAAATGAAATCTCATCTCTTTTTTTATAAAACTCAAGAACCTTATCAATACCCCCTAGCTGTTCGGTAAAATATTCAATTTGTCTATCAACATAGTCGTATATCTCGTTATCAGATAATTCTAAACTATCTTGCACAGCATGGTGAGCATACAATTTATCTTCCATTAGTTTACCAAGTAATTGGCACTTTGAAATACCAGCCGTGGATAAACCTTGAGACTGCATATCGATAATTACTCTATCTATATCTGAATCAAGAATAATAAAGTCACCAACAACTGAAGAGATTCCATCAACTTTTATTTTTTCTTGTGAATAAGAAAATTGAAATAAAAGAACTAAAAATAAACTATTTATATATTTCATATTTACTTGATTTTAGAGCATCATTCAGAATTTCTTTATTAATATTTTTAATTAAATCAATTTTTCTTTGATTAATAATATTCAATTTAATTCTATCGTAAAGATAAGATAATGGTGGAATATTTCCTGATTTTAGCAAATCCTTGACAATGAAGTAATTAATATATTGATCATCTTTAATTTCATAAAGTCTATTGACCCTCATAAAATTAGATTTATTAGTTTGATTAATAAATTCAATAGATGAAATAACATCTCTCTCAGCAAACCATAATGAATCATTTAATTTTAACTCTGCAAATTGAAAATTAAGTGAATCAAGAAAATCTCTATCACTGTTATTTAGCCTTTGTATATACCTTCTTATTCTATTTATATTAATATTATCACTTGGGACTTTTAAATATCTATATTTTAAAAGAGTTTCATTTAGAGTAAAATTATCAATGTTGGCATTATAATAAGATTCAATTTCCTCATTAGTTACAATTGAATCAATTCTGGAATTGACAATTAAGTCCTTATATGAATTTATATATAAATCAATTTTAAATTTTTCTATTAATAAATCAAGTTCATTTTTTTTTGATTGTGACAGATTTGTTAGGGATAATTCGTATAAAAGTTTTTCTTTGGCCCATAATTCAACAAAATTTTTATATCTAAGAAGGCTATCTTGCCGAGATGAAAATGATGGTAATTCGTTTTGATATAAAAAATTTTCTCCTGCCCTTGCAATTAAATCATTAGAATTATCATTATTAATGTTTGAGCAACTAAGTATTAATAAAGCTATAGATATAAAAAAAGGGTATATTTTCAATACTTATAGTTTAGGAGGGCTATAATTAGGAGCCTCTTTGGTAATTGATACATTGTGAGGATGACTTTCCCTAATTCCAGAACCTGTAATTTTCACAAATTTAGATGATCCTTTGAGTGTCTTAATATCCATAGATCCACAATACCCCATTCCAGATTTTAAACCTCCAACAAACTGATGAATACTTTCATTAAGCTGACCTTTGTATGGAACTCTACCAACAATTCCCTCAGGTACTAATTTTTTATTGTCAGATTGATCTGATTGGAAATATCTATCCTTACTACCCTTTTGCATGGCCTCTACAGAGCCCATCCCTCTGTAGGTTTTGAACTTTCTTCCCTCATAAATAACAGTTTCACCAGGAGACTCTTCAGTACCAGCTAACAAGGATCCTAGCATTACTGTATCAGCACCAGCAGCTATTGCTTTAACAATGTCTCCTGTATACTTAACTCCACCATCTGCAATCAAGGGAATTGATGAGTTTTTTAATGCTTCTGAGACATTCATGATTGCTGATAGCTGTGGATACCCAACCCCAGCTACAACTCTTGTAGTACATATTGAACCTGGTCCTATCCCAACTTTAATTGCATCAGCACCATTTTCTTTTAAATAGTTAGCAGCCTCACCAGTGGCAATATTTCCGATAACAATATCAGTTTCAGTAAATAAATCCTTAAGACTTTTAAGAACATCTCCAACTCTACTTGAATGTGCGTGAGCTGTATCAACAACAATAGCATCTACTCCGCTTTCAACTAGTCTTTTTGCTCTTTTTTTGTAATCATTATCAGTACCAATTGCAGCAGCTACCATTAATCTTCCTAGTTTGTCTTTATTCGAAATTGGTTTTTCTGAATGTTTATTTATGTCTCTAAAAGTAATTAGACCCATTAATTTTCCTTTTGAATCAACAACAGGTAGTTTTTCAATTTTATGAGTTTGTAAAATTTCTTCTGCTTCCATTAATGAGGTACCAATGCTAGCTGTAATTAATTTTTTACTAGTCATAACTTCAGACAATTTCTTAGACTCATCTTTTTCAAATCTTAAATCACGATTAGTCACAATTCCAACTAAAATACCAGAATCAGATATAATTGGAATTCCTCCAATTTTATATTTTTTCATATTATTCTTTGCATCTATAACCAAAGAATCTTTTGTAAGAGTAACTGGATCAATAATCATACCTGATTCAGCTCTTTTTACTAGTCTAACTTCACTACATTGATCATCTATAGAAAGATTCTTATGAATTACCCCAATACCACCTTCACTAGCAATTGCTATAGCCATTTTACTTTCTGTAACTGTATCCATTGCAGCAGAAACTATTGGAATATTTAAGTTTATATTTCTACTGAATTTTGTTTTTAAGGAGACGTCTGAGGGGAGAATTTCTGAATATGCTGGAACAAGCAGCACATCATCATATGTTAGACCTTCTCCTATAAATTTTGATTTAGACATATGCAATTAATTATAAACTAATTGCATGCAAATATACAAATTTAAATCAAGTAAGATTTATATAAGTATTAGCAGACCTATTATTATTAAAATCAAAGATTTAAAATACTTAAGTGATATATTTTTTGCATCTACGCCTATATACTTTATTAATTTATTAGATATTAAAGAGACAGAAATAAAAACAAGTAATGCTTGAAATATAAAAACAAATCCTAATAACAAAAATTGGTTTGAAATTTTTATTGTATCTGAGAATAAAAAATTCGGAAAATAGGCAATAAAGAAAATTAAAACTTTAGGGTTTATAAGATTCATATATAGGCCTCTAAGAAACAGTTTACTATCTAAGCTCTTATTAACTTTATTTTCTGACTTTATTTCTAGATAAGCTAGATAGAAGAGGTAAATAGTCCCAAAATATTTTAAAAAAATAATTACAGATTTATTACTCTCAATTAATGCAGAAAGACCAAAAGCTAAAAACATTGTATGAAATATTAATCCTGTACACAAACCTAAAGAGGTTATTATTCCATTTTTCCTCTTATCTAGGCTTTGATTAATAACAAACAAGATATCTGGACCAGGCGTCAAGGTTAAAGCTAATGACGATATAAGAAACAATAATATTTCCTGCATTTTATGAATTTAATTATTATTTATATTTGACCCCAAAATATTTATATGAATAATATTGCTCAAAATCTTGAACCACTTAAAAATAAGTTAAGAAATCACTCTTTGTATAGCTCTATTAAAGATGTTGATGATTTGAAAATTTTTACAAATGCTCATGTATATGCTGTATGGGATTTTATGTCACTATTAAAATTTTTACAAATTAATTTAACTACTATTTCGGTTCCATGGTATCCAAGCAGCAACAATTCTACTGCTAAACTTATTAATGAAATTGTTGCCGGTGAGGAAACAGATGAAAATGAGGATGGTAGACCAATGTCACATTTTGAAATGTATTTAGATTCAATTGAATCATTTGGTGTTAAAACTGATTTTATTTTAAATAATATAAACTCATTAAACTCATTAGATACAATAAATAGTGACATAGAAAAACTTGAAATAAAAGATTACATAAAAGATTTTTTAAAATTCACATTCTCTGTAATTAACAGAGGTAAAATTCATGAAGTGGCTGCTGTATTTACTTATGGAAGAGAAGATCTTATTCCTGATATGTTTATGCCTTTATTGGAAGGAATAAATTCAAAAAATAACGAATTGAATAAATTAATTTATTACTTTAAACGTCACATTGAAGTTGATGGTGATATGCATGGACCTATGTCCATGGAGATGCTTTCATATTTATGTAAAAATGATGAAGAGAAAATTTCAGAAGCTAAATCAATTTCAGAAAAAGCCCTTCTTTCCAGAATATCATTATGGGATGGTATAGAGAATGAAATTAAAACCAAAAAAAAATATTATGAAAAAGTTTAATGTAATAATACTATTAGTAAATATTTCATTAGGATGCTCTCAACAAGATATATCAAATAAGTACGCAGAAACAATTACACAAGAAGAATTAAAGAATTTGTTAGAGATATACTCATCTGACGAATTTGAAGGAAGACAAACTGGTAAATATGGTGATGAGTTAGCTGCAAACTTCTTAAGAGACTTCTATTTAAAAAATGATATTCAACCTGCTGATAATACTGATAATTATTTTCAAAAATATCAATTAAACTTACCTGGTAAAATGTACACGCGAAATTATTCTTTCCCTGAAACTCTCAGAGCTTATGATAAATATGCTAGTGGAGAAAATTTTGTAGATACTCAAAATGTTGCTTCTGTAATTGTCGGGGAAACTTATCCAAATAGTTACGTAATCTTTACTGGTCATCTAGATCACGTTGGAGTTGACGGAGATGAGATATATAATGGTGCAGATGATAATGGTAGTGGAACTGTATCAATTTTAGAAATTGCTCAAGCTTTCCAAAATGCAATTAAAGACGGGATAAAACCAAAAAGATCAATTGTTTTTCTTCATGTTTCAGGAGAGGAAGAAGGTCTATTAGGTTCGGAATATTACGTTAATAATTCATTATATCCGATTGAGAATACTTTTGTTAACATAAATTTAGATATGATAGGAAGGACAGACCCTACACGAGGGTACGAAGAAGAAGATTATATATATTCTATAGGATCTGATAGAATTACAAAAAAACTTAAAAGAATAACTGAGAATACAAATAGAAATACTATTAACCTTAAATTAGATTATAGGTTTGATGTACCAAATGATCCCAATGATTTCTATGAAAGGAGTGATCATTTTAATTTTGCAAAAAAAAATATTCCTGTTGTATTTTTCTTCAGTGGTACTCATGAGGATTATCATGGTCCTGGTGATACGGCTGACAAAATAAGATATGACCTTTTATCCAAGAGAGCTAAACTAATTTTCCATATAGGATGGGAGTTAGCAAATATGGATGAGGAGAAATTAGATTAAGTACCGTTATAAAAAAAACCCTCATTGATTAAGGGTTAATTTTATTAATAAATCGGAAGACTTTATTGGGTGGAAGACCGGATTCGAACCGGCGACATCTAGAACCACAATCTAGCGCTCTAACCAACTGAGCTACAACCACCATATTGAGTGGCAAAAATAGGTGATTTAAAAAATATAATAAAGAATTTTTTGAAAATTATATAAGATCAGATAGATTACTTACAGCTATATTTCTTCTTGACTGAAAGGCTTCTGCATACTCAACATCTATTAGCCTGCCAAAGTTTTTGGATCTATATGAAATGCTTTCAATAAAGTTTTCAGAATTGATTTTAGTCGATGTTGTATTTTGATCTTTAATGACTTGACTTTTATATGCTAGAATTGAATTAATCTTTGAATCCATAAAATTTGAAATATCTATTAAAACATCCGGTTTAAAGTCATTCCATTGCTGATAATTAAGATTAATTTTTGGTCTCCATGGATCTTGAGTATTACCATCAAAAGATGTTTTAAGCTTTGAAAGACCACTTATGAAAGAAGAGTCATATATTAAGTCAGATGCTTTACCATGGTCAGAGTGACGGTCAATTTGAGTATTGGATAAAACTATATCTGGCTTATAATGTCTAATTATTTCAACTATTCGAATTTGGCTTTCTTTATTATTAAAAATAAATCCATCCTCAAATTCAAGATTCATACGAAAAGAAACACCTAAAATTTTTGATGCTTCATCAGCTTCTTTATCTCTTATTTCAACAGTACCATTAGTACCAAGCTCACCTCTAGTTAAATCAACTATACCTACTTTTTTTCCTACAGAAGTAGATTTTGCAATTGTACCACCACAACCCATTTCTACATCATCTGGGTGAGCACCGAATGCTAGAATATCTAGTTTCATTGTGAAGAATTTTTAATTGCTTGATCAAGATCATTATATATATCCTCGAAAGATTCAATACCAACAGACAACCTAATTAATTTATTTCCAATCCCTTGGTTATCTCTCTCATCTTGAGTAAGAAGACCGTGAGAAGTCTTCATAGGGAAGTTAACTGTAGTTTCTACACCAGCTAAACTCATTCCTGGTTTAACAACATTTAGATTCTTTAGAAATTTATATACATCAATATTTTCATTAAGATCAAAGGACATCATTGCTCCAAAGTCTTTCATTTGATTCTTTGCAATTTCATAAGAAGGGTGAGATTCTAGCCCTGGGTAATAAACCCTTGAAATATTAGAATTTTCTTCTAACATTTTTGACAGTAATTTTGCATTATTAGTTTGTTCTCTGACTCTTATAAATAAAGTTTTCATACTTCTTTCCAATAGCCAAACAGTATAATCACTTAGATTTCCACCGAAATTTTTAGCAGAATTCAAAATCAGATTAATTTTTTCCTCAGTGCTTATAACAGCACCTGCAGAAATATCACTATGACCTCCAAGATATTTTGTTGCACTATGAATTACAATATCTATTCCATGATCAATAGGATTTTGATTTACAGGACTTGCAAAAGTGTTATCTATCATAGTCCAAATTGAATTGTCTTTTGCAATAGAAGAAACAGATTTTAAATCAACGATCTTAAGGAGTGGGTTACTAGGTGTCTCAACATATATTCCAACAGTATTATCTTTTATTTCATTTTTAAAATCTTCAGATTCAAGGCCTTTAGTGAAAGAATATTCAATACCATATTTATCAAATTCTGTTTTAATGAAATTCCTAGTACCTCCATAAAGATCCTCTTGAAAGATGACATGGTCTCCACTTCTGACATTAGCCATAATTGATGTGCTAATTGCAGCCATTCCTGAAGTAAATATAAGAGCCTTTTCACCATTCTCTAAAGACGCTATTTTCTTAGATAAGAATTCCTGATTTGGGGTATTAAAATATCTAGGGTAAGGTTTTTTTTCAGCATCACCTCCAAACCATGGATATGTAGTTGACATGAACAGTGGAGATACTATACCTTGGTACATAGTATCTTTTATTTCACCTTCGTGAACACATCTTGTAGGGAACTTTTTACTAGTTGACATCTGTTATCCAAGATACAATTTCTTCAGAATCTGGTCTAGTCCTTGGAGAAATAATTTTTTCAATTCTACCATCCTTATTTATAAGGTATTTTTGAAAATTCCATGTGACTCTAGAGTCTCTATAATTGTTCTTGGATTTTTGAGTTAGAAACTGATAAATGGGATGTTTTTTTGTTCCTTTCACAGTGATTTTACTCATCATTGGAAAGGTTACACCGTAATTCTGCTCACAAAAATCAATAATTTCATCATTGGAACCTGGTTCTTGCCATAAAAAGTCATTGGAAGGAAAACCAATAATTACGAAGTTTAGATCCTTATATTGAGAATAAAGTTTTTGTAGAGCTTCATATTGATATGTTAATCCACATTTTGAAGCAGTATTTACAATCATAACTTTTTTTCCTCTTAGTTGAGAAAAATCAAAAATGTTACCGTAGATATCAGCAACTTTAAATTGATGTATAGAACTATCTGTAGAAGTCTGAGAATTCAGTGTTAAAGTCATAATTGATAATAAAATTATAAATGTTCTTTTCAGTATCACTCTGCAAATATAAGTTTATAATAAAAGGCTGATTCACAAATTAATGTTAAATAGAATTAAGAATTCCCACTAACTGATCTATTTTTGTTGATGCTCCTCCGACTAAAACTCCATCTACAAATTCAGAAATTAAAATGTCTTTTGAGTTAGATGGGTTTACACTACCACCGTATAAAACAGGTATATTAAGGTCTAATTCCTTAAGTTTTGATTTTACCTGTTCATGAATTTCATTAATGTGATCAATTGATGCAGTTTCACCAGTTCCTATTGCCCAGACTGGTTCATAAGCAAGTATTATTTCAAAATCATTATTTAATAAATCAAATGGTATTTGATCTATTTCTTCAAAACATAATACAAATTGAAAACCCATTGGAATAATTTCATTTAGAACATCCTGAGGGTTTTTCTGTCTAATCCTAGCTTCAGAATGAGCAATTATAGATCTATTAACATTTAAATTTCTAAGATTTACCGCTGTTACCCCACCTGTATCTGAGGTTGATTTTGAGGAGGTTAAATTTTGAGCAATTACTTCAATATTAGTTTTTAAAAGAATTTCATTAACTTCTTTAAGATATAAGTGATTAGGGGAGATCATTAACCTTATTTTATCAGAAATATCAATATTAGATATTGCTTTTGAAAGGGAAATTGATTCTTTATAATTCAAATAATTTTTCCAATTACCAATAATTATTTTTTGATTCATAAAATTTATTCTTTTAGTAAAATTTGGGCAAACACTGAATAATTCAAAATATCTTGAAAATTAGCATCTATTCCTTCACTTACAGATGTTTTACCATCATTTTTTAAAATACTTTTCATTCTAAATATTTTTTGAATAATAAGATCTGTCAAACTTATTACTTCCATGTCTCTCCATGCTTCTCCATAATCATGATTTTTAGCAATCATTAGTTCAAAAGTTTCAGAGACTTTTTTATCATACAATTCAAAAATATCATCAAGTTTTAAATCTGGCTCATCAACAACTCCAATATCAAGCTGTATAAGTCCCATAATTGAATAATTAATAATACCATAAAATTCTGATGTTTGACCTTCATCAATTTTATTTGATATATTGTTTTGAAGGTTTCTAATTCTTTGCGCCTTAATGTGTATTTGATCTACTAATGAAATTACTCTTAAAATTCTCCACGAAGATCCATAGTCACTATTTTTATCTTCAAATATCTTTCTTGATTTATTTATTATTTTTTGATATTGCAACTTTGTATCTCCCATATTAGATTTTAATATAATTTTGGAAAAGAAGGTTAAAAATATGACTTTAAATTGTAACGGAAAAATAATAAATTTTAATACTCAAAAAATTATGGGTATCCTCAATATTTCCGATGACTCTTTTTATGATGGTGGGAGATATAATTCTTTAGATAAGGCTATTTCTCGAGTTTCTGAGATGATTAATCAAGGAGTTGATATAATTGATGTAGGAGCTGTAAGCTCAAAACCTGGCTCTAAGATCATTAAAGGAGAAGATGAATTAAAGTTAACATCAGAATATATAATTGAGTTTTCTAAAAACTTTAATGATGTACTGTTTTCCATAGACACATATAATTCAAAGGTTGCAGAGTTTGCTTTAAATTATGGTTTCACAATAATAAATGACATAAGCTCAGGAAAATATGATTCTAGGATAATTGATGTTGTAAAAGAATATAATGCAGGATATGTCATTATGCATATGAAAGGTGATCCAGATAATATGCAAAAAAAACCTACTTACATTAATGTAGTAGATTCAATCTATAATTATTTGGATTCAAAGATTGAAGAACTTGATAGTATCAATATCAAAAATATAATTATTGATCCTGGATTTGGTTTTGGTAAGACCATTGATCATAATTTTGAGATTTTAAGCAACTTAGAAAAATTTAAAGAATTTAAAAAACCATTATTAGCTGGTATATCTAGAAAATCTATGATATATAAATTTCTAAATACAAGACCTGACAAAGCACTTAATGGTACATCTGTTTTGAATACTATAGCATTGAATAAAGGGGCAGATGTCCTAAGAGTACATGATATTATAGAGGCAAAGGAGTGTTTAGCATTATTTAATAAGTTAAATTAATTCTTCCTCTAAAAGTTGCTCTTTATAAAGCTTTTTAAAATTACCATTTTCAATATTTAGTAGCTCTTTATGATTTCCTTGTTCCAATATTTTTCCATTTTCCATGTATATGATTTTATCTGCAGATTCAATGGTTGAAAGTCTGTGAGCAATAATTATTGAAGTTTTTCCTTTTGTAATTTTTTTGGTTGCATTTTTTATTAAGTCTTCAGAATAAGAATCAATCGATGAAGTAGCTTCATCTAAAATTAAAATATCTGGATTGTTAACTAATACTCTCAGAAAAGCTATGAGTTGTTTTTGACCAGAAGACAAAGTACTCCCTCTTTCACTTACATTGAAATCATATCCGTTTGGCAGAGAATTTATAAAGTCATGTATTTCTAGCTCTTTAGCTGCACTCTGAACATCATCTAATGATATTTTATCATTGTATAAAGCGATATTATTAAATATTGTATCTGCAAAAAGAAAGACATCTTGGAGTATAATTCCAACCTGGTTTCTGATATTAGTTAACTCTAAATCATTTATACTCTCTCCATCAATTAAAATTTTACCCCTATCATGCTCATAGAATCTTGCTATTAAATTAGTAATTGTTGTTTTACCGCTTCCAGTTGGTCCAACAATTGCAAAAGTCTCTCCAGGATTGATTTTAAATGAAATATTATTGATTACTACCTCATTTTTAAGGTAAGAAAAAGTTACATTTTTGAATTCTATCATTCCCTTAAATTTCTTTTTGGATATAACACCCTCATCTTTAATGTGTGAATCATCCTCTAAAATTTTAAAAATTCTCTCTGTAGAGACCATTCCCATTTGAAGAGTGTTAAATCGATCTGCAATTTGTCTAAGTGGTCTAAAAAGTAAACCTGACATTGAAATAAACAGGAATAATGTTCCAAGAGAAATATTATCTCCATTTATATTATTAAAACCTCCATACCAAACCAAAAGACCTATACAAATTGAAGTAGAAATTTCAGCAATAGGAAAAAAAATGGAATTTATCCATACTGTTCTTAACCATGCATCTCTATGTCTAATATTTATTTTTTGAAAATTATTTATTTCAACTTCTTCTCTACTAAAAATTTGAACAATTTTAATTCCACTAATTCTCTCTTGTACAAAAGAATTTAAGTTTGCTACCTCTTTTCTAACTTTTTCAAAGGCAACTTTCATTGTTTTTTGAAAGACTCGAGTAGCATAAATAAGTAATGGAAAAATAGATATAACGACAAGCGTTAACTCCCAACTTATTATAACCATTACAATTAATACCGTAAGCATTTTAAGAATATCTGCAATGATCATAAATAATCCCTGTGAAAAAATACTTGCAATAGTCTCTATATCATTAACAGTTCTTGTTACAAGCCTTCCAACAGCATTTTTATCGAAGAAAGACATTTTAAATTTTATAATTTTTTCGAAAACATTTACACGTAAATCCTTGATGACTTTTTGACCTAGCCAATTAGCGTAATACGCAAAGAGATACATAAAAATGACTTCGAGAAATAACACTCCTACCATAATCATAATTATAGTTTGCATTCTATCATAATTTTTTGGAAGAATATAATCATCAACTACTATTTTTAGCAAATAAGGAGTTAGAGTTGAAAGAAGAGAAATTATAATTGCAGATAGCAATACTCCATAGAATGATATATTGTAAGGTTTTACAAAAATCAATAATTTATTAAAAAGATTTATGTCAAAAATTTTACCCTTTACTTTTTCCAACTCTCTATAAAAATATTATTATACTTAATGTTTAATAAGCTTAAACCAGAAGCTGGAACAGAAAAACCTGCTTCACTCCTACTTCTAGATTTAAGAATTTTTTTAAAACTTTCATGAGAAATTTTTGACCTTCCAACATCAATCATGGTTCCTACAATTGAACGAACCATATTTCTCAAGAATCTGTCTGCAGTAATATTGAACCTAAATTCATTATTTAACTCTATCCATTTTGCAGATGTAATATCACAAATATATGTTTTAACATCTGTATTTGATTTAGAAAAACACTTAAAATCGCTGTGATCTAATAAATCAATACAACACTCATTCATTTTTTCCAAATCAAGATGATCCTTAAGGTAATATGTAAACTTATTTTTAAAAGGATTTTTTTCGTTAGATATAACATACTCATAAGATCTTGATACTGCATCAAACCTTGCGTGCGCTTCGTTAGAGACAAGATTAATTGACTCTATACATATATCTTTTGGCAACATAGTGTTTAATCTTTTACAAAAGATATCTTTTTGAAAATCCTTTTCAACATCAAAATGAGCAAACATTTGCTTTGCATGAACTCCTGCATCAGTTCTTCCAGCAAGAACAAGGTTTATTTCACTGCCAATAAACTTTTTAAAGTTTTTTTCAACAACTTCCTGAATAGTAATGGAGTTGGGCTGCTTTTGAAGACCGTGGTAGGCTGAACCATCGTAGGAAAACTCAACAAAATATCTTGACATTATTAGCAATTAAAGATATTTCATCAAATTAAAAATAAATTCGTAAATTTGGAGTACTATTTCTTACCAAGAAGTATTTTTCTATTAACATTTCAAATCAAAACCACACATAAACATGTACGATATTAAGATGCTTAAGGCTAAAAAACTAGCCGAGCTTATTGAAATTGCTGAACAAATCGGCATCAAAGATTTAAAAGGTCTAAAAAAACAAGATATTATTGACAAAATTGTTGGCAATGCAAGTGAAGAAAAATCAGATAATATAAAACCTGAACCAAAGGTTGCAAAAAATAATTATAGAGAGAATAGGTATAATAATGGTGGCAATAAAAATCATCAAAATAAAAACTTCAACAAAGACAACAGAAATAGATATAAAGAGCCTGACTTTGAATTTGATGGCATAATTGAGTCTGAAGGAGTTTTAGAGATAATGCAAGATGGATATGGTTTTTTAAGATCATCGGATTATAACTATCTATCATCGCCTGATGATATCTATGTTTCTCAATCTCAAATTAAACTTTTCGGATTAAAAACTGGTGATACTGTTCATGGAACAGTTAGACCTCCAAAGGATGGAGAGAAGTATTTCCCTCTTATCAAGGTCAACAAAATAAATGGCTTAGACCCAAAGGTTGTCAGGGATAGAGTCTCTTTTGAACATTTAACTCCTCTTTTTCCTGAAGAGAAGTTTAATATTTCGTCTAAAGAAAGTACAATATCTACTAGAATTATTGATCTTTTTTCACCAATTGGTAAAGGACAAAGAGGAATGATTGTTTCACAACCAAAAACTGGTAAAACAATGCTTCTTAAAGATGTTGCAAATGCTATTGCAGCAAATCATCCAGAAGTTTTTCAAATAATTCTTTTAATAGACGAAAGACCTGAAGAAGTTACCGACATGCAGAGAAATGTAAAAGGGGAAGTTGTCGCTTCAACATTTGATGAACCAGCTGACAGACATGTTAAAGTTGCTAACATAGTTTTAGAAAAAGCTAAAAGACTTGTAGAATGTGGTCATGACGTTGTAATACTTTTAGATTCAATTACTAGACTTGCAAGAGCTTATAATACAGTTCAACCTGCATCTGGTAAAATTCTAAGTGGTGGTGTTGATGCAAACGCACTTCATAAACCAAAGAGATTCTTTGGAGCAGCTAGAAATATTGAGAATGGTGGTTCGTTGTCTATAATATCTACAGCCCTTACAGAAACTGGATCAAAAATGGATGAAGTAATCTTTGAGGAATTTAAAGGTACCGGTAATATGGAACTGCAATTAGATAGAAGAATATCTAACAGAAGAATATTCCCAGCAATTGATTTGGTTTCTTCAAGTACAAGAAGAGACGACTTACTTTTAGACGAAAATACAATACAAAGAATGTGGATAATGAGAAAGTATTTAGCTGATATGAATCCTGTTGAAGCAATGGAATTCATTAATGATAGGTTTAAGAAAACAAAAGATAATGAAGAGTTTCTTATATCTATGAACTCCTAATCTACTGAAGCTTGCTTAGCTTTGACTTTAAATTAGATGCCTTGTTCTTATGAATAATATTTTTCTTAGCTAATTTATCAAGTAATGAAACAACACCAGGATAAAGCTTTTGAGCTTCTTTCTTAGTCTTAGCATCCTTTAATTTTTTAATAGCATTTCTAGTAGTCTTGTGCTGAAGTTTATTCAGAGACTTCTTAGTTTCATTAGAACGAATTCTTTTTAAAGCAGATTTATGATTTGCCATAATTTTTAATTTGTAGCCCGTAGGGGAATCGAACCCCTCTTTCCAGGATGAAAACCTGAGGTCCTAACCGATAGACGAACGGGCCAATCAGGTTGCAAATTTAATTGAAATTTTAATATTTCAATAAGATTTTGAAAATATTACTTTATGAGCAGCAGGTTTACCTGAGTATATACATGTAACATCTTTAGAATCAATGTTTTCAGGAATACACCTTATTGTAGCTTTAGTTTCATTTTTTATAGCTTCTTCAGTTTCTTTTGTACCATCCCATCCAGCAATAACAAAACCACTTTGAGATTCAATTAATTTTTTAAAATCATCATAGCTATCTACCTCATGCGTATTGTTTTTTAGCTTTTCATTTGAAAGATTAATCATGTTATCTTGAATTGACTCAATTGACTCAAAAATTTTATCAACAATTTTATCAAAAGAAATATGAACTTTAGACATATTATGTCTATAAAAAATGTCAGCTGAATTATTTTCTATTTCTTTGAATCCAATTACAATTCTCATAGGAATTCCTTTTACCTCGGAGTCATTAAGTTTAAATCCTAAACTAATATTTTCTCTATCATCGATTTTAACTCTAACCCCTCTATCTTTTAAATTGGCATATATTTCATTAGACTTTTTAACTATTTGATCAGAATTTTCTTTTGCTTTAATTACAGGAATTAATATTACTTGAGTAGGTGCAAGAAATGGTGGTAAAACCAAACCATTATCATCACTATGAGACATTATTAAGGCACCCATAAGTCTTGTAGATACTCCCCATGAAGTTGCCCAAACATATTCTAATTTACCAGATTTATCCGCAAATTTTACATCAAAAGCTTTGGCAAAATTTTGACCTAAAAAATGAGATGTACCTGCTTGAAGTGCTTTTCCATCCTGCATCAAAGCTTCAATACATAAAGTCTCCTCAGCTCCAGCAAATCTCTCTGATTCTGATTTATATCCTTTAACTACAGGCATTGCCATCCATTTTTCAGCAAACTCTGCGTATATATCATTAATTAGTTTTGTTTCATTTAATGCCTCTTCTTTTGTTGCATGAGCAGTATGCCCTTCTTGCCATAAAAATTCTGCTGTTCTTAAAAAAAGTCTGGTTCTCATTTCCCATCTAACTACATTTGCCCATTGATTAATTAAAATTGGTAAATCTCTATAAGACTGAATCCAACTCTTATATGTTTTCCAAATAATTGCTTCACTAGTAGGTCTTACAATTAATTCTTCTTCTAACTTAGAATCTGGATCAATAATTAATTTACCTTTTTTGTCTGGATCATTTTTTAATCTGTAATGAGTAACTACTGCACATTCTTTAGCAAAGCCTTCGGCATTCTTTTCTTCAGCCTCAAATAGTGACTTTGGAACAAATAATGGAAAGTAAGCATTTTCATGACCTGTTTCTTTAAACATCTTGTCCAATTGAGACTTCATTAATTCCCAAATAGAAAAGCCATAAGGCTTAATTACCATACAACCTCTTACATCAGATGATTCAGCTAAACCAGCTTCTGATACAATATCATTATACCACTTTGAATAATTTTCTTTTCTAGAAGTTATTTTGTTTCCCATTAATTTGGCATAATATTTGGATATAAATAAGTAGACATAAAATTAACATTTTTTATTGTTAAAATTTTATTTTAAATTTAGAATATGCACAAACTTCATTCAATACTAATAATCATAGGTGTTTCGACTTTTCTAACAAGTTGTTCATCATATTATTTAGCTTCGTATTATGAAAATGATGGTATTTACTATACTAATCAAAGTAATAATTATTATAAAGGAGTTTTTGATGAATATTCACAATTATCATTAGATGATACTCAAAATGATGTTAATGCTTCAAGTAATTTACCATGGGGTGCAAATCCAGATTCAGTAGAAGTGATATATAACTTTCCTCACTTTGGTAGGTTTTATTATAACCCTTTTTTTCATGACATGTCTTTTAATCCATTTTTTAATGCTTATGGCAGATTCATAAATTATGGATACACAAGCCTTCCATTTTATTATAATTCATATGCCTATGAAATGGGATATCCATTCTTTCCAAGGCCAATTGATTTTTATTTAAATCCATATTCTAATTTTATTGGAAATTATTATTGGTATTATTTCAACAGATCTAGATGGTTTTACCCAGGTTACTATCGAGGATTATTTAATTCAAAAAAATATAATGACTCATATGCAGACTCAAACTACGAAAATACTAAACCAGGATACTCAAATTCAGCATCAAGAAGAGGTGAAAAATCAACAGAAGTTACTAGTAATGTTAGAAATTCTAGCTCGATGAGAATATCTGGAATTTACTCAGGTGATAGAGTTATACAAAATCCAAATTTCGAAAGTCCTGATGATGCAAAATATGATAGAGGTAATACTAGAAATTTAGGTGAGATTAATGAAAACACAAATATCCCTATTTATAGATCTAGACAAGTAAATTCATCAAGAAATCTACCATCACTAAACTCTGTTCCTAATCTTAGTAGAATTAAGAATGAAGCACTTAGAGATTCATACAGAAGGATTAGATCTATTAGGACAAATACAAGGAATAGTAATTCCTTTAAAACCGGCTTTGAAAATGATTACAATTACACTAGAGGAAACTCTAATAGATCATACCAAAGATCAAACAATAACATGAGTAACACTAGATCAAACAATTCGTCTTATTCAAGCTCAAGAAGTTCTTCAAGAAGTTCTGGATTTAGCTCTAGATCTTCAAATGGTGTTTCTAGATCATCATCATCTGGTTCAACAAGAGCAGGAAAAATTGATTAAATGTCAAAATTAATTTTTAAGCTTTATCTTATCCTAGGTATATCGGCTATATATTCTCAAACTTATGAAGATGCCTTAAGGTATAACCAATTTTATCATGAGGGTAGCTCAAGGTTTAACTCTATGGGTGGTGCATTTGGCGCATTGGGAGGAGATCTTTCATCAATAAATATTAACCCTGCAGGGTCATCCATATTTCTTAAATCAGAATTAGGATTTACTTTAAATTTTAAAAATCAAGAAATTAAAAATGATTTTAATCAATTCATCTCAAATTCTAAAGATAATCTTTATTCATACAATCATATAGGTTTAGTCTTAGTGTATGATATCAATAAAACTAAATTCTCTTTAGGATATAATATGAATAGACTAAATGATTTCAATAAATCATTCTCATTTAGCGGATCTAATAACAGAGGTATTGATAATTATTTTCTTTATTATGCTGATGGGGTTCCATTCAATGATTTATTGGTTTATGAAGATGAAACTATTCAGGATGCATACAAATACTTGGGAGACAACTTTGGTTTTGGAGATCAACAAGCCTTCCTTGGCTTTCAAAGCTACATAATAAACGCAAGTAATGATTTACCCGGAAAATACTTTTCTAATGCTATATATAATAATCTTGATCAATCTATTACAGCGATAAGAAAAGGTGATCACTTTAAGCATTCAATAAATTTTAGTGGATCTTTTAGAGAAAATATTTACTTAGGAATTAATTTAAATTTTCACGAAATAAATTATGAAGAAGATAAACTATTTCAAGAATCTGGATACTTAAATGAATCCCCTTTGAACAAAGTCAATTTTAAGGAAAAACTATTTGCATATGGAGAGGGTCTTTCATTTCAAATTGGAGCAATATTTAAAATTAAAGAATTAAGATTAGGCCTTTCATACACGACCCCTACTCTAATAAAGATTGAAGAGGAAAATGCTCAATACATTGAGACCAACATAATAGAAAATGACATAATAAACGAATATTTAATTGACCCTAACGTAATTAACTTTTATGAAGAATATAAATTGACCTTACCCTCTAAATCATTGTTTAGTATTGCATACATATTTGGAGATAAAGGACTAATAAGCTTAGATTATGAATTAACTAAATATAGCAACTCAAAATTCAATGATAATAATGGTAATGATACATATATGAAGTCCTTGAATGGTATAATTAAAAATAGATTTAATGATATCTCCGAATCCATAAGAATTGGAGGTGAGTATAGAATTAAAGATTATAGCTTAAGAACTGGTTATTATTTCTATAAAGGACCTGATTCTGCATATGAAAATTACAGATCTGGTGTATCATTGGGTTTTGGAATCAATTATGGTTTTCTCAATGTTGATATTAGTATTTCAAAATCAAACGATTTTTATAAAAATCAATTATATACTAATGGGTTAACTAATTTATACTCAATTGATAATGATATATTTACATTATTTACAACTTTTAGATTTAAACTTTAACTTCTACTTAACTTCTTAATAACTATCTTTGTGTTACTCAAATTTTAAAAAAATGAAATTACAAGAATTATTAGACAAAGAGATTGATGCAATTGGTGATGATCACGTTGGATCAAATAATGAAGAGACACCTCTTAAAGAAGGAGCTTTTGATATACCTGACCCTGAGAAGGTAAGTCTTATCCAAAAAAAGGTTTATGAAATTTTAGATATTCTTGGTATGGATTTGACTGACGATAGTCTAAAAGGAACACCAAGAAGAGTTGCTAAAATGTTTGTTAATGAAATTTTCTCTGGTATAAATCCAAAGAATAAACCAGAGATGTCAACATTTGAAAATAAATATAATTACGGTGAGATGCTTGTTGAAAAGAATATCACATTGTATTCTACTTGTGAACACCATCTTCTTCCTATTGTAGGATTAGCTCATGTTGCATATATATCTAATGGTAATGTTATTGGACTTTCCAAAATAAACAGAATAGTGAGATATTTTGCTGAAAGACCTCAAGTACAAGAAAGATTGACAATACAGATAGTTAGAGAGCTTCAAAAAGCGTTAAACACTGATGATGTTGCATGCGTAATTGATGCTAAGCACTTATGTGTAAACTCTAGAGGTATTAAAGATATTAACTCTAGTACAGTTACTTCTGAGTTTGGAGGTAAATTTAAAAAAGATAAAATAAAAAGAGAGTTTTTAGACTATATTAAACTTGAGTCTGAACTTTAATGTCACAAAAAGATTTATACATATACAACTCATTAACAAGTTCTAAAGAGAGATTTAAATCCTTAAGAAATAATAGTGTTGGTATGTATGTCTGTGGCCCCACTGTCTACAGTGACGTTCACCTTGGTAATTGCAGAACATTTATTTCCTTCGATGTAATATATAGGTATCTATCGCATTTAGGATATAAAGTTAGATACGTTAGGAACATTACTGATGTAGGGCATCTTGAAGATACGGGTGAAGATAAAATTTCTAAAAAAGCTAAGATTGAACAGCTTGAGCCAATGGAAATAGCTCAAAAATACACTAATAGTTTCAGAGAGATTTTAAAAAAATTTAATGTATTAGATCCAAGCATTGAACCAAATGCATCAGGACATATAACAGAACAAATCTCAATAATTGAGGATTTAATACAAAAGAATCTTGCATACATATCTAATGGATCTGTATACTTTGATATATCTAATTATAATGACATTGATTCATATGGTAAACTCTCTGGAAGAGATCTAGATAATATTAAATCTAACTCAAGAGATCTTGTTAGTCAAGATGATAAAAAAAACAAATTTGATTTTGCACTATGGAAAAAAGCTGAGAAGAATCATTTAATGAAGTGGAGCTCCCCTTGGAGTGAAGGATTCCCCGGCTGGCACCTTGAATGTACAGCTATGAGTAAAAAGTACTTAGGTGAGGAATTTGACATACATGGGGGTGGAATTGATCTTAAATTTCCTCATCATGATTGTGAAATTGCTCAATGTATTGGGCATACTGGTAAACAGCCTGCTAAATTTTGGATGCATGCAAATATGCTTACATTAAATAATAAGAAGATGTCTAAGTCAACAGGTAATAATATTTTACCAAATGAATTATTTTCAGGTAATAATGATCAATTTTCCAAGTCTTATGATCCAAATATTGTCAGATTCTTCTTTTTACAGGCACACTATAGAAATGAATTAGATTTAAGTCAATCTGCAATTCAAGCATCTGAAAAAGGTTTTAAAAGGCTGATTGAGATTATAAACAGACTAAATCAAGTTAAGACAGTTAAAACAAAAAATGATAAACTTTTAGATTCAATTAAAAAGTGGGAAAATAATTGTTATGATTGCCTTAATGATGATTTTAATACACCAATGCTTTTAGCTGAGATATTTAATTCAAATAAAATAATAAATGACATTGAGAATAATGTAACTGAAGTTAGTCAAGTTGAAAAAGATTATTTCATTAATTTATTTGATATTTTCTTAAATAAAATTCTAGGCTTAAATCTTAAAAAAGAAAAGATAAATAATGACTCAGTTCTTGAAATTCTCATAGAGCTTAGAGATAATGCAAGAAAGCAAAAAGATTACAAACTTTCTGATAGTATTAGAGACGAATTAGCCAAAATTGGAATTAATCTAAATGATAAAGATTAGCAGGCTTCTTGCATTTCCATTTATTTTTCTAATAAGAATATATAGACTTTTTATCTCTCCATTAATAGGAAGTAATTGTAGATACTCTCCAACCTGTTCTGAATATGGTATTACTGCTATGAAAAAACATGGTGTTTTTACTGGTACATATTTGACTATAAGAAGAATAATAAGATGTAACTCATTATTCAAGGGTGGGTATGATCCAGTTCCATAAATTATCTATATATTTAAGCATGCTAATCAACCAGATCAAATGGTCACCAAACGAAACTTTAATTGAAATTGGTGGCTTTTCAATATACATTTATAGCCTAATGTTTATTCTCGCCTTTATTCTTGGATATAACCTAGTTAAATCATTTTTTGTTAAAGAAAAGATAGACGAGAAATATCTAGATCCAATGTTAATATATATGGTAGTATCTATTTTTTTAGGTGCTAGGTTGGGTGAAGTATTTTTTTATCAATGGGGTTATTATCAAAACCACTTAATTGAAATACTTCTTCCGATTCAAGAATCCCCAAATTCATCTCTTCTGGGCCTAATTGATGGTTATAAGTTTACAGGATTTAGGGGCCTTGCTAGTCATGGAGCTGCAATTGGAGTTTTTATAGGTTTATACTTATTCATAAAAAAATATAAGTTTAAAAACTTTTTTTGGATTTTCGATAGACTTACAATACCAATAGCTATTGGTGGGGCATTTGTAAGAATTGGAAATTTTTTTAATTCAGAAATTCTAGGAAAATACACTAATTCTGATTGGGGAATAATATTTGCGAACAGAGGTGAGACTCTTCCAAGACATCCTGCCCAACTATATGAATCATTTGGATATATAATTCTTTTTATAATTCTCTACAGACTCTACCAGTATTCAAATATAAGAGATAGAAAAGGTGTACTATCTGGCTATTTTTTAATAGGACTTTGTTTTATAAGATTTATGGTTGAATTTGTAAAAGAAAGTCAAGGTGGAATAGAAACATTTCTACCTGGCCTCTCAACTGGTCAATGGCTTAGTATACCATTTATAATTCTAGGTTTTATTTTATTATTTAATAAGGAAGGAAATACAAAAACTATTAGTTAGTTTTTATTCTTATATGAATCAAACATTATAGGTGTAGCTATAAATACTGACGAGTAAGTACCAACCATTACACCAATTATAAGAGCAAACATAAAACCTCTTATTGACTCACCTCCAAAAATAAAAATTGCTAAAAGAACAATTAAGGTTGTCAAAGATGTATTAAGAGTTCGACTTAGAGTACTATTAAGTGCAGTATTAACTGTAGTTTCACTATCCCAAGAAGAGTGAATTCTAAAAAATTCACGAATCCTGTCAAACACAACAACTGTATCATTTAGAGAATAACCTATTACAGTTAATAGTGCTGCAATGAATGCTTGATTAATTTCCATGTTAAAAGGCATAATCTTATATGTTAATGAAAATATACCAAGGACTATTAATACATCATGGAATACAGCAGATACAGCTCCAAGTGAAAATTGCCATTTCTGAAACCTTAAAAGGATATAGAAAAAAACAATTACTAATGAACCTAGAATTGCCCAAACTGAATTTTGTTTAATATCATCTGCAATTGTTGGACCTACTTTAATACTTGACATAATTCCTACTTCATCACCAACTGAAAACTGATCATAAGTAAGGGGTTCATCGTAAATAGAATTTAAGTTTTCAAAAAGTAAATTTTTGATTTCATTATCAACTTCTAATCCTTCTTGATCTACTTTATATTTTGTTGTAATTTTTAACTGATTTGCTGCTCCAAACGTTTTTACTTCAGCACTTCCAAACGCATCATTAAGTGTAGACTCTATCTCGGAAGATTTAACTTCTTTGTCAAATCTTACAATGTAAGATCTTCCACCTAAGAAATCTACACCTTGATTTAATCCTTGAAATAACAGTGAGCTAAGACTAATAAGAATAAGAACAGATGAAATTACATATGTAGCTTTTCTTTTACCCAAGAACTTAATCTTAAGATTACTGAAGAGATCTTTGGTTGATTTAGTTGAGAATTCAAGTTTACCTGATTTAAAAACCTTATTGTCGATTAATAATCTTGTAATAAATATTGCGGTAAATAGAGATGTTGCAATCCCAATAAGTAAGGTTGTTGCAAAACCTTTAATTGGACCTGTTCCGAATATATATAATACTAATGCAGTTAAACCAGTTGTAATATTTGCATCCAAAATTGAAGAAAGAGCATTGTTAAAACCATCATTAATTGATTGTTTTAAACCCTTTTCTTTTTTTAATTCTTCTCTAACTCTTTCAAAAATAAGAACATTTGCATCAACTGATATACCTATTGTAAGAACTATACCTGCAATACCTGGTAGAGTAAGAACTGCTCCTAAACCAGCAAGAATTCCAAATATTAAAACAATGTTTAATATTAACGCAATATCAGCAAATATCCCAGATGGCCCATAGTAAAATATCATCCAAACAAGTACAAAAGTAAGTGCAATTAAAAATGAATATATACCACTATCAATTGCTTCTTGTCCAAGAGATGGACCTACTACTTCAGATTGGATGATAGTTGCAGATGCAGGTAACTTACCTGCTCTTAATACATTTGCTAGGTCAATTGCCTCATTTAAATCAAAATCACCGGTAATTTCAGATCTTCCCCCACTAATAGCACCTCTAGTAACTCCAGGAGCAGAATATACAATATCATCTAGGACAATCGCAATATTTGAATTTTGTCTATAAGCAACATCTGTAAGATTTTCCCAAATCCTTGCACCTTGAGCATTCATTTGCATTGAAACAGCAGGATTTCCAACAGCATCATAGCTTTGTGAAGCATCAACAACTACTCCTCCACTCAAAGGTGAAATATCCTCGCGATTTGATTTAATAGCATACAGACTAGATAAACCATCTTGATCAACCTTACCCCATAAAAATTTAGTAAATCTATAATCTCCTGGTAATAATCTTCTAACTTCAGGAAGAGATAAGTATGAATTAACTAAATCTTGATCTCTAGGGAGGAATCTACCTATAATAGGACCACCCTGAAAACTAAATGCTCTTACAAGACTTAATAAAGGGTTTGATGTATTTTGGATAGAATCTGATGACTGTTCAACATCAGCTAAAAGATCATCTATATTAGATTTTGACTGTTCATTATTAATTTCAAGTGATGATAAATATTGGTTAGCAGATACTAAAAATTCTGCAAAGTCATCATTTTTAAAAGTTTCCCAAAACTCTAATTGTGCTGTACTCTGTAAAAGGTTCTGGATTCTATCTATATCTTTTGCTCCAGGAAGTTCAATTAAAATCCTACCTGATGAACCTAATCTTTGAATGTTAGGTTGAGTAACTCCAAACTTATCAATACGCTTTCTCAAAACTTCAAATGCAGAAACTATAGATTCATCAATTTTTGATCTTAAAATTGATTTCATATCATCATCAGATGTGTCAAATGAAACCTCAGAACTTAGAGTTCTATTACCAAAAATTTCTGGAGATGTTAATCTAGTTTGATCAGTATTAGAATCAAATGCTTCGAAGAAAGATTCTAAATAAGTTTGATCAGATTGTTTTTGGAGCTCATCAGCATCATCTAGGGCATTTAAAAATTTTGTATTAGAAGAATTTTCTGCAAGACCTTTTAATAGATCTTTAATAGAAATCTGTAAAATAACATTAATACCCCCTTTTAAATCCAGACCTTGATTTAATTCTTTTTGTTTAGCATCATTGTATGATGAATACATTAAAACTGGGAAATCACCAATAGAATCTAGAAACCTTACCTCTTCTCTGGCTCTTTTTTCAGAAAATGAAATTTCGTTTTCTGAAATTTTTTCTATTGCAGCATTTTTAGCTTTATTTTCAAGAGTTGATGATATAAAAGTAAAAGAAAGCTGGTAGATGCTTACTAAACCAAATAATATCGCAAAAGTTTTAATTAATGAGTTTCCTTGCATGATACAATTTTAACGCCTGCAAATATAACATTTGAATATTAATCAGACAACTTTATCTATATTAAACCACCTAGCGCAGAATTTGTTTCTTTAACAGCACTTACGCTATTTTGAAACATTTCTAAATCTTCATTATTCAAATCTAATTGTATAACCTCTTCAAATCCATTTTTACCAATTTTTACTGGTACTCCAATACAAAGATCTTTAACGCCATACTCACCCTCTAAGAAAACAGAGCAAGGAAGCACTTCTTTAGTATCATTAACTATTGCGTTAACTAAATATGAAACAGAAGCTCCTGGTGCATACCAAGCAGAAGTTCCAAGAAGCTTAGTTAAAGTTGCTCCTCCAACCATTGTATCAGAAACAATCTTTATAATTTTATCCTCTGATAGAATATCAGTTAATAATTCGTTATTACATTTAGCTAGAGATGTAAGTGGAATCATTGTTGTATCACCATGACCTCCAATAACCATTGCTTCAATTTGATCTTGAGGATAACCTGAAGATTTTGAAATATATGTCTTAAATCTTGAGCTATCCAAAATACCTCCCATACCAATTATTCTATTTTTTGGAATATTAAAAGATTTGTTGACAAGGTATGTCATAGTATCCATAGGATTTGACACAACAATTATAATCGCATTTGGGGAAAATTTAAGAAGATTTTCAGATACAGATTTAACAATTCCTGCATTAATCCCAATAAGCTCTTCTCTGGTCATTCCTGGTTTCCTGGGTATTCCTGAAGTAATGACAACTACATCACTATTAGATGTTTTCTCATATTCATTTGTAACACCCAAAACTTTAGATTTAAAACCAAGTGTGCTTGTAGTTTGAGTTAAATCTAAAGCTTTACCTTCAGCAAAACCATCTTTAATATCTAATAGAATTACTTCTTTGGCAATTTGTTTAATTAAAATGTATTCAGCACAGGATGCACCAACATTACCTGCTCCAACGATTGTTACTTTCATAATTAAGCATCAATTTTTGCATAAACAGCATTCTCTTCTATAAATTTTCTTCTAGGAGGAACATCGTCTCCCATTAAAGTAGAAAACCACCTTTCAGCTTCCTGAGAATTATCAAAGTTTAGAGAAATTTGTCTAAGTGTTCTAGTCTCTGGATTCATAGTTGTATCCCATAATTGATCTGCATTCATTTCACCAAGACCTTTATACCTTTGGATAGAGACACCCGAACCAAATTCTTTTGCAAGGTTATCTCTTTCTTTATCATTCCATGCATATGCTTTTTTATTTCCTTTTTTAACTAAATATAATGGTGGGGTAGCAATGTAAACATTGCCTCCTTCAACAAGTTCTCTCATATATCTAAAGAAAAAAGTTAAAATTAGTGTTGAAATATGGCTACCATCAACATCAGCATCACACATGATAATAATTTTATTGTATCTCAATTTTTCAAGGTTTAAAGCTTTACTATCCTCTTCAGTACCTATAGAAACACCAAGAGCGGTATATATATTCCTAATTTCTTCATTTTCAAATACTCTATGTTGTTGAGCTTTTTCAACATTTAAAATCTTTCCTCTTAATGGAAGAATTGCTTGAAATACCCTGTCCCTTCCTTGCTTAGCAGTACCACCTGCAGAGTCACCCTCAACAAGGAAGACCTCACACTTTAAAGGATCAGTCTCAGAGCAGTCAGATAATTTACCAGGTAGTCCTCCTCCTGTCATAACAGTCTTTCTTTGAATCATCTCCCTTGCCTGTCTTGCTGCATGCCTTGCTTGAGCAGCAAGTATTACCTTCTGAACGATTATTTTAGAATCATTTGGATTCTCTTCCAGATAATTTTCAAGCATTTCAGATACAGCCTGAGAAACAGCAGCACTGACCTCTCTGTTACCTAGCTTAGTTTTTGTTTGACCCTCAAATTGAGGTTCAGCTACTTTAACAGATATAACAGCTGTTAATCCTTCTCTAAAATCATCTCCTGAAATATCAAATTTAAGTTTATCCGTAAGTCCAGAAGAATCTGCATATTTTTTTAAAGTATTAGTTAAACCTCTTCTAAAACCTGATAAATGAGTTCCACCCTCATGAGTATTTATATTATTAACATATGAGTGAAG
>Ga0255759_10000903_pt1 | contig 26837 bp, 29 predicted proteins | sample 101ome_20_FD_179959 | JGI IMG/M metagenome (GOLD analysis project Ga0255759, IMG submission 179959) | Coastal salt marsh microbial communities from the Groves Creek Marsh, Skidaway Island, Georgia - 101404AT metaG (version 2) | ecosystem: Environmental > Aquatic > Marine > Intertidal zone >...
ATGTCGGTTCGATTCCGTCTACCCGCTCCAATTTAATTACGGTAGCTGTAGCTCAGTTGGTAGAGCACTAGTTTGTGGTACTAGATGTCACGGGTTCGATCCCCGTCGGTTACCCCATAAGGTCCTACGGGTCCTTTTTTCTTGACTTGTGTTTAAAAGATGTTATAGTTATAGCATTATTAAGTATAGAGAAGTCAAACAAAATGAAACATCTAGTATCACTGCCAACTCTTTATAAGCGTGACACTGCTGGTCGTATTCGCGAATGGACTGTTGAGTACGGCTACGACGATGACGACAACGCAGGCACTCGTACTGTAAGTGGTCTTACAGACGGCAAGAAAGTAACTTCAGTATGGAACATTACTGAAGCAAAGAATGTTGGCAGGTCTAACGCTACTAACGCTCGTGAACAAGCCGTTAGCGAAGCGCAGAGCCTTTGGGATATTAATGTAGAAAAAGAATACTTTGAAAACGTGTCAGACATTGACTCGTACACAAAGTTCAAGCCAATGCTGGCACACGACTACACCAAGCGTCCGCAAAGCCAAGGCTACTCGCAGCCAAAGCTAGACGGCATTCGTTGTATTGCTGACAAGAACGGCTTGTGGACTCGTTCAGGCAAAGAGATTACAAGCTGTCCGCACATCTGGGATGCTATTGAGCCAATCCTGCGTGAGAATCCGAACATGGTTTTTGACGGCGAGCTTTACAATCACGAACTCAAAGAAGACTTTAACAAAATCGCAAGTCTTGTGCGTAAAGTAAAGACCACCGAAGCTGATCGAGAAGAAGCTGCTAAGTTGGTTCAATATCACGTTTATGATTGTTACGACTATAATATGCCTGATGCTGGGTTTGCTACTCGACTACTAGTATTAGACGAGGAACTTACTAATAGCAACGTTATAAAGATTGTTCAAGCACGATATACTACCACGCAACAAGAGCTGGACGAGCTTTACGGAGAATACCTGCGAGACGGCTACGAAGGTCAAATGGTGCGCAACAACGAGCCATACGAATTCAAACGTTCTAAGCATTTGCTCAAGCGTAAAGAGTTTATTACCGAAGAGTTTCGTGTTGTAGAAGTGCTAGAAGGTTCGGGCAACTGGGCTGGCTACGCAAAGCGCTTTGTACTTGAAATGGCAGACGGCACACAGTTCGGCAGTAACGTTCGCGGATCACAAGATCAACTTCGTGCGCTGCTACACGCAGACGAACAGCCTACGTGGGCAACTTGTCGTTACTTTGAACTTACTCCAGACGGTGTTCCACGTTTCCCTGTAGTAATTGACTACGGAGTTGGCGAGCGTGAGGACTAAAATAGGATAAATATTTCGCTATGGAAAACACAACTAACATAGGCATAGTAACAGGTGGATTTGACCCGTTACATTCTGGACACATAGATTATATAAAACAAGCAGCATCTAAGGTTGATATTTTGTATATCGGTGTGAACAGTGACGAATGGCTCACACGCAAAAAAGGAAGACCTTTTATGTCTTTCGATGAGCGTCAGTATGTTATTTCAAACTTGAATTTGCCTTGTGAATTCCATGCAATTGGTTTCTTAGATAGCGATAATACTGCTAAAGATATTATTCATAAAGTAGCAGCTAAACATCAAAACTCTAACATTTGGTTTATGAACGGTGGCGATCGCACAAAATCAAATGTACCAGAACAAGAAATAGAATCGTTACCAAACGGTAATACACTTTCATTTATTTTTGGTGTAGGTGGTTCAAATAAAAAGAACAGTTCGAGCTGGATTCTTAACGAGTGGAAAACACAAAAGACTCTGAGAGATTGGGGATACTGGCGTGTACTAGACGACAAAGGCACAGTGAAAACTAAAGAACTAGTAATTGATCCTGGCAAGACTCTAAGCGACCAAAGACACTTTTATCGTAATGAACATTGGTATGTACTAAGCGGAAGACTAAACATAGAACTCGAATTTGCGAATGGGGATAAGCAACTACAAGTGCTAAATGAAAATACAACCTACGTCATTACACAGGGTACATGGCATCGCCCCTATAATGAAGATGACAAGCCCGTGCACATTATAGAAATACAGTACGGAGAAAAGTGCGTTGAAGAAGACATAGAGCGACGCACTTAGGAAAAATCATGATATTAATAACCGGAGCAGAGGGCTATATAGGTTCTCATCTAACCAACTATCTAAACGAACATGACGAAATTGTAGAAACGTTTGAGGGAGATGTTCGAGACGAAGAAGCTTGGAAACATTATTCAAGCAGAATGTACAGTGCTGTTATTCATTTAGCAGCGCTTACAAGTGTAACAAAATCAATAGACGATCCTGAAGAATTTTTTGAAAACAATGTGTCAGGCAGTGCAGTTACATTTCATTTTGCATCTCAACTTGCAAGTAAAGTACTATATGCTTCAAGTAGTAATGCAGCGCAGTGGTGGGTTAATCCATACGGTGCTACTAAAAAAATGACAGAACTAGTAGCAGCACCTTATGACAATGTAAAAGGTATGCGCTTTAGAAACGTATGGCCTGGACGTGACGACATGCTGATTCAAAAACTTAAATCAAAACGTGTTGATTATATTCATAGTAATCACAAGCGTGATTTTTTACATGTGGATGACTTGTGTGCTGCTATTCGTGTAATATTAAACAATTGGGATACTTGTCCAAAAGTTGTAGATGTTTGCACAGGCGAATTGATTGCTGTTAAAGACGTAGCTAAAAGATATTATTTTACAGGTGAATATCGTGAGACTGCTCCTGCACACGAAGTTGAATCAAATGAAGGCGATCCTAGTTGGCTAATTGATCAAGGATGGCAACCGCAACATAGAGTATTATGGGAAACTATTTAATGAGTACAATGAACTTACAATTTACACATCATTTTCAATGTTCGGAATGTGAAGGTTGGTGGTCTATATCATCACCTGTGTATTGGCAACCAGACGAGTTGTACTGTACGCACTGCGGTACAAAACACGACTATTCTCATTTACACGAAAACTTTAGCAATCAAAAACTCAAAGAAGAATTTTTATCAGAAGCAAAAACTCTGCCTAAAACAGCGCTATAAAGATTTGACAAAGTTGCAGTAAGGTGTTAGTATATACGTACACTAAAGAGAGAAAGCAATGCCAAAATATTCACAGCGTTACTTAAAGCCCGAAGGCTTTAAGATCAAGGACAATTGGTACGTGGGTTTTGAATGGACAGTGCCTGGCAGCAAAGCTGGCACTGACTACACTGTCAAACTCACTGAGAAAGGCTTTACTTGCGAGTGTACAGGCTTCGGCTTTCACGGCAAATGTAAGCACAGCAAAAAAGTGGTTGACAACTTTGTGTAACATGTTATAAATAACATTGTTCGTTGATGAAGCGAGCGGAACGTATACAGGACAGGGGTGCAAATCCCCTCACCTCCACCATAAACACATGAGGGTAGAATGACTTGGGATTGGCACTGGATTAGTTGGTTTAAGGGACAACCTTTTCAGTGGGGCGATTTTAGATATAATAGTGGCGACCCCTATAAAAGTTATCGCTTTGGCCCATTGCTAATTCGTGTGTTTATGAGGGGGTGAATTAGGATCGACTGGTGCGGAAAGCAAGTGGAGACAAACCGATTGATACCGTAAGTATCACTTAAACTAAAAGCTAACAATTATGTAGCTCCTAAGGCTTACGCTCTCGCAGCATAAGTTTTACGGGTCCGATGGGAACCTTGGAACAGAATCCCATCATTTTCATTTGACAAACTTCTCAATCATATATATACTACTATTATAACTTAGAGAGGACAGCAAAATGGCCGCACGTAAAAAAGCAAAAACTGTTACGGTTAGAAAAGGCAACAAGCTCAAGGCCCCTGAGTGGTCTGGCTGGGAGTCTTGGGATGGTAAAACTTATCATCAGTTTTCAAAAGACACTTTCAAGTTTTACTATGAAAACTTCAAGCCTGCTGATTTGCTGCCGGCGCTGTTTAACTGGATGAAAGAAAACGGATACACAAAAGATGATGTATCCGATGCAAAAGCTGCACCATATATCGAAACAACACCTGCTATCTATGCTAACATGCTGCTCAAAGGTATGCCTGCATTTGCGCCTGCTGAAAATGAATACTGGACGAGTTTGCCAGGCACAATGGGCGAATTAGAACCTGTTGATAAGTTTGTACACGAAGAAGTAAAAAACTGTATTGCTAGAGGCAAGCAAGCCAAACTAGAAAAAGCAGCAGAAGACAAACAACGTGCAATTCGTGAAGGTCAACCTACACTTACAATTCAGCAGCGTATTCGCCAACAGGCTATTGCTGCTACAGAAGATATCGACAACTGGCTAGAAGGTTTTCTTACACAACCTAAAAAGTTTGATGTTAAGGCATTTGATGTAGTAAAGCACTTTAAAAACAAAGCTGTTACACAAGCTCATGCACGTAAAATTCTTGCGTTCTATCAACCACTGAAAGATGAGTTTATTCTTATTCAGAATATTCCTACGCCAGGTAAGCTGAAAAAGATGAGCGATGCAGACCGTGACAATTACGAGCAAATTAAACAAGCGTACAAGCATCTTAAGAAAACAGATGTAGCAAAATACCTAGATGCGCTAGAAGCTATTGTAGACGCTTGTACGCACGTTATTGACGCCAGCAAAGCTAATCGTAAGCAGCGCACACCACGTCCTAAGAGTGTTGATAAAGTTGTACAAAATTTGAAGTTCTGTAAGATCGACGACAAGTACAAAATCTCAAGTGTTGCGCCGAGCGGTATTGTAGGAGCAAGCGAGCTTTGGGTGTTTAACACTAAAACACGTAAAATCGGCAAGTACGTAGCAGCTAAGATTGATCCAACAGGGCAAGGGCGTGACGGTAGTGGCTTGAGTGTAAAAGGCACAACTATTGTCGGCTATGACGAAGCTGCTAGTATTCAAAAGACTCTGCGTAAGCCAGAAGAACAGTTGAAAGAGTTTAAAGCAGCAGGTAAAGTAAAGCTGCGTAAGTACCTAGATAGCATTACTACTATGGAAACTAAACTTAACGGAAGAACAAACGAACACACTGTTCTACTTAAGGTTAATTAAAATGGACAAACTTAACAGATTCCTACAAGCTCAAGAACAACAATATGTAACTGCTCTTTACGAGCTCGTAAATGGACAAAAGACAACACATTGGATTTGGTTTATTTTTCCTCAGCTAAGAGATCTAGGACATAGCGAAACAGCTAAATTTTTTGGGCTAAGAGGCATAGCCGACGCAACTGATTACCTAAATCATCCTTACCTAGGAAGTAGGTATTATGAATGTTGCCATGCTTTGATGTCTCATGCTGACAAGTCGGCTGAAACAATAATGGGCAGCGAGGTAGACGCCCAAAAGCTTCAATCATCCCTCACCCTCATGCAAATAGCAGGTGCCGACGATATTGTAGAACAATGCTTAATGACGTTTTATAATGGCAATCATTGTATTTCTACAAAGCAATTACTCGAGGCATAACACTTTTATCTCATCAGATAAATATATGCATGTCACATGCTAAAAAATTATCTAAACTTACCGAAGGCTTAACTGCTTTAAATGATCTTGTTCAAGCATCGCTTGAACAAGATTACTCTTCTGAACGAGTTGAATTAGTTGCTTCTATTTCAGAGCAAATAAAAAAATACGCTGATTTACTATTAGATGAAAAAACAAAAACACTCGAAGCACAAGTTGACCATAAAGTTGACAGTAAGATTGCTAAAGTAAGTAAAAAGTACGCTCAACTATCAGAACAAGTTAACAGCATGGACAAGCCAACTTTTCTTGACCGGGAACTTAGTGGTAATAAAATACACGGCGGCATGATTACAAAATTTGCTAGTACTGGTATTTCTGACGAAGCAAATAAGTCAGTTTTAAAAATAACAAATGAAGGCATTGTTGTAGATTCTATTCAAACAAACACTGCAAAGGGCGACATTACCCTACATGGTAATTTAACTAGTACCGGCATAATTAAAGCTAAAAAGCTAAAGGTAGAAGAGATCGAAAGTGACACAAGACTTAGAAGAACAACGCCGTTAACATTTGAAGCTACCGACGGCACTGTAGCTCAAAAAGGTCTGCTTTTTGTAGGCGACGGTTCTGCTAAACAGTTTGTATTTCACAAAAATCCAGATGCATTTTTCAGCAGCGAAGACCTTAATCTATTCAAAGATCGAAACTATAAAATAAACGGCAATATGGTTTTATCAGCAACTGAGCTAGGTGGTTCAGTAATTAACAGTAAACTACAAACTGTAGGCACTATAAAGAATTTAAAAACGTCAGGCGATTTAGCCTTTGATCAATATATCTTTTACGAATCGTCTTCTAATAGATTAGGACTAGGTATTGATCAGCCTAACGGTGCACTTAGCATTGGTAGTTGGGATCATGAATTCTTAATTGATGATAACGAAGACGGCAGTTGGAAAATAGGTTCTAATACTAATGCTGATCTAAAAATTATAACAAACAATACAGACAGAATTAGCATCAGTAAAGTTGGCAAAATAGTGGTACACACTTCTATTGACACGCCTGAACTAAACGTTGCAAATCATATGATGCTGTCTACTAAAAAGTTTATGGTTGCTAAAGAAATTCCAACAAGAGGTTTGTATTCACTAGGTGACATTGTGTGGAACGAATATCCTCAGTCACGTGGTTATATAGGCTGGGTTTGCACTAGAGCAGGATCACCGGGTGACTGGAAACCGTTTGGTGTTGTAAGTTAATTCTTGACATATTGCTAAATTTATAATATTATTATGAATATTATAAAGAAAGATACTAAATGCTAATACCTACAGTAATTGAACAATCCGGCCGCGGTGAACGTGCATACGACATTTACAGCAGACTCCTTAAAGATCGTATTATAATGTTAAATGGTCCTGTTGAAGATCATTCAGCAAATTTAATTGTATCGCAAATGCTGTTCCTCGAAAGTGAAGATTCTACAGCTGATATTCATTTATATATTAACTCGCCTGGCGGTGTGATTACTGCTGGTATGAGTATCTATGATACTATGCAGTTTATTAATCCAGATGTTTCTACGATTGTTATAGGTCAAGCATGCTCAATGGGTAGTTTTCTAGCACAAGCCGGTGCACCTAATAAACGTTTTGTGTTGCCTCACAGTCGTACAATGATCCATCAGCCAAGCGGCGGAGCACGTGGTCAGCAAAGTGATATTGAAATCCAATACAAAGAAATTACCTACATGAAAAAGATGCTAACTGAATTGTATGTGAAGCATAATACTGCAAGAAAAACCTATGAAGATTTTGAGCGTGACATGGATCGTGATAATTTTATGACTGCACAGCAAGCAATTGATTATGGTCTAGCAGATAAAATCGCTGAAAAAAGACATGGCTAAAATAAACCGACCACAGTACACAAAAGAAGAATATCGGTTATTAAAGCGAAGTGTGAAAGCAGAAAAAACAAACTATAATATTGTCTGTGTAAAGCATGGTAAAAAATATTCAACCGAATATGTGAATATACTTTACAACATGTGTAAAAGGCACTGTACACTAGATTTTAATTTTTACTGCTTGACTGATGACAGTGCTGGTTTAGACAAAAATATTCAAGTAAAGTCATTGCCTCAAAATGTTGCTGGATGGTGGGCAAAGATGTATATGTTTTCTAACAAATTAGATATACAAGGTCAAATACTTTACATGGATTTAGATGTTGTGATTGCGAATAACATTGATAAATTGTTTTTATATGCTGATGATAATTGGGCTATTATTAGAGACTTTTTACGTAATCAAAATAAGGCTTGGGAAAAGTATAACAGCAGTGTAATAAAATTCACTGCTGGCAGTTTAGACAAATTATGGCAAGATTTTACAATGGGTCAAACTGACATTCAACGACGCTTTAGAGGTGATCAAGATTACATTTTTTATTGGGCACAACAAAACAAAAAAGCTACATTGTTTCCCGACGAATGGATCAAAAGTTGGAAGTGGGAAATAAGATCTTCTAGACAATGGGCCGACGGCGGTAAAGTTGGAAATAGGACATTTAAAACAATTGAAAATGTAGTGCCTCCTAAAGACTGTTGTATTACTGTGTTTCACGGTGATCCCAATCCTTCAAATTGTAAAGATCCTTTTGTGGTTGACAACTGGCGATAATAGTAGTATATTAAAGCATAACTTAAACAGCACAGAAGAAGTTACTGCTATGAAATTCAAGGTTCTCCAGATTCAACTCACCAAGGCTGAAATCGACATGGTCAACAGCGGTGTTGAGCTTCGTAAGCACGTCCTTAAGTCCTGGATGTTCGGTAAGCACGTAGTCAAGAACGCAAAGAAAGCTCTTGATGCTGATTACTACGATCACGTGATGACCGTTGATGCTAACCGCCTCGAAGATGTGTATGCTATTGGCAACTTTATGCATGATCGTGACCTTGACAAAGTCCAAGTGCATGGTACCTTCTCCTCCGTCTCTGTAGGTGATATTGTCATCGACGAAAACGACTTTGCTTTCGTAGTCGATACCTTTGGCTTCGAAATGCTCCCCGAAAAGATCACAGCTTCAATGGAGGCATAAATTCAAACTTACGTTACTATAATTTACAAAAAACCGCCCGCTGGATATTGGCAAAAACTAGTGGGCGTTTTCTCTTCAAAAGAGTTAGCTGATGAAGCCGGTTTAAAAGCTGTTGAGAAAAAAGGTGATAGTTTTTGGTACACAGTAACTAACAAAAGACTTGACCATTATGAGGATACACTTGTATAATAGCATAATGTTCGACAATACCAAACAACGTATAGGTTTCGCATGTAAGTACATGCATTCTGATCAATCGCTTAAGAAAAAAGAGCTTGAAGAAATTCAGCGTCCCTTCAATACCAAGTCCACAACTGTTGCGTGGCTTAATCGGCAGACTCGCGAAGTAGCCGAACAGCGTCTGTGGGACATCATGGTCCACAACATAAAATCATACCACAACTTGATTTGGTACGTAGGTAATCGTGATCCTGTGTATCGTATGGTACGCCTTGGCAGTGATTGCTTGCCTGTGTACACGCAAGACGATTGGCGTTACTACTGGCAGAAGCCCGACGTGATCGCCTACTGTGAGCGTGAGTTTGCTAAGGTAGGCGAACTTGCTCGCAAGCTTGATGTGCGTTTGTCTATGCATCCTGGTCAGTTTACTGTACTTGCTAGTGACAATCCTGACATTGTTGATCGCAGCGTCGACGAGTTTGAGTATCACATCAACATGGCACGTTGGATGGGCTACGGTCAACAGTGGCAAGACTTCAAGTGCAACGTACACATTTCCGGTCGGCAAGGTCCTGCAGGTATTATTAAAGCACTGTCACGTATGTCACCCGAAGCTAGAAACTGTATCACTATCGAGAACGACGAAAACTCGTGGGGTCTTGATGCATCATTAGAACTTGAGAAACATGTTGCGCTTGTGCTTGACATTCACCATCATTACATTCGCAGTAACGGTGAATACATTCAAGTCAACGACGACCGGGTAAAACGTGTGTTCGACAGTTGGCGTGGTCAACGTCCTGCTATTCACTACAGTGTCAGTCGCGAAGAATACATAGAGTCTATTGATACAAATACGCTGCCAAATTTGCAACTGCTTATGGAGCAAGGTTACAAAAAGCAAAAGCTTCGTGCACACAGTGATTACTACAAAAATACTGCGTGCAATAAATGGGCATTAACATTCTTAGAACACGCAGATATCATGTGCGAGAGCAAGATGAAAAATCTAGCTGTTGAGGATCTTGTTGCGCTTATTTAGGCGGAGTTTCATCTAAATTAGAATTTCTCAAAGTTTCTGCTATGCATGTTTCTATTATGTAGACAGCAGTTAAAAAAGTAGGTTCTTGTCTATTAGGAATTGGGTTTTTCATTAGCCAAATTGATTGAAACTTATATGCATCTATTTCGCCTGCCACGCTACACGAAAATGTACGACCATTAATATATTGCAGATAATGTACAAGTTCATGTACTACAACATCCATTGTAGACCCACTTTCCCAATCAAAATCGTCTAATAAAAATATTGTTCCTTCTTCAGCACTTCTAAAAATGCCTTCTATAGGAAATAGCTTGTCTTCATTTTCTAAGTAAGTATCTAGACCATAAAAGTAAGCACCTAATTGCTCTTGTGTAGCATAAACAATTTTCGGCAATGGCTCATCGTTATATTCGTAGATAGCAGATTCGTCTATAATCCAATTGATAAGTTCAAGCATTTTAGCTTCTTCTATGCTTTCAGCATATGCCGGCTTTGCTGAAATAAAGGATAATATGAGTAGAGCTAAAGTCGACAAGAAAGTTTTAAACATACAGTATTTAGCGCAAATAAATACTATATAGAAAGGACTGAATATGAAAAATAGCTTATTGCGCTCTATGTATAGCAGTCAGCAGCCTGTACAAAATAAAAATCCAAATCGTGTAATGGGAGGATTACGTGCTCATGGTATGAACAGCTATACTCTTATAGCAGAAGATGGCAGCGAACAAGCAGTACCATCTCAGAGATACGTAGAAACGCTAGAACAAAAAGTTGCAGAACAAAGTAACGTAATTAAAGAAATGCAGAGAAATTTGCAACGAGTAAACCGCAACTTAAACAATTTGAATAATCAAATAAATACAGTAACAAGGAATTCTACATATGACTATTCTGTCTCTAACGGACAACGCTAAGAAAAAAATTGATGAATTATCAGCAGATAATAAATCAGTAAGTCTTAGTATTAAAGGAGGGGGCTGCGCAGGTTTTGAATACAAGTGGGACGTAATTACAGAAGAACAAATAGAGCAAGGTAGTGAAATAATAAAAGCTAATCAAGGACAATTAGTAGTTGATCCAACTAGCGTAATGTTTCTAATGGGAACAGAAATAGACTACGAAACTGCAATATTTGGACAAATGTTTAAAATTACAAATCCAAATGCTGTGTCTGCCTGCGGATGCGGAACAAGTGTAGATTTTGATTTAGAAGCAATGCAAGATTAATCGGAGACAAGCATGTCAAGACAAGATATAGACATAGGTATTGAGGGCAACGACGGTACTGGCGATAGCATTAGAGAAAGTTTTCGTAAGACTAATGAAAACTTCCAGGAACTATATGCAGTATTTGGTCTTGGCGGTCAAATCAGTATTACCAATCTAGACGATATTCCAAATAGTATTACTCCTAGTGCTATACTGTTAGGCAATAGCACTGGCACAGCATATGTTACAACTGTGTTTGGGTCTAACAGTGATCTTGATGTAGGTAATGAGTATTACAACGCTGTTGATAGTATTGTAGTAGATACTGTAACCGAGCCTGGAAAAATAATTCTTCGTAGTAGTTTTGGAAATATACAGGATGACACAAGTCCTGCGCTTGGCGGAGGACTAGATGCACAAAATTTTGCAATAGCAGGTGTAGATGTATCTGACTCAGCTGTTACTGACCTTAATTCTGCACATGCAACTAACTACAATATTGACGATCTTGTGCAATCACGAAAATATGCTGATCGAAGATATGCACCTGCAGATTTACCAATAAGAATCTCAGACGAACCTGTTGACACTTCTGCTTATACAAAAACAATTACGCAATATGTAAACAATAATGTGTATATTGCAAGTCATGGATTTGAACGTAGACAAAATGGTCTACCTTTTGTATTTGCAGCTGACTTTACAGCACCTACTAATCTTGTAGATGGTACAACATATTATATTAGATATGTTAATGAAAATGAAATAGCACTTTTCACTACAGAATCAGATGCTAAATCATTTGACGCAAATGCTTTAGATAATAAAATACTCATCGGCAACGGGGCAGTTGCAGTTGACGATACTCACACGCTACTAGATGCAGCGTACGATGCTACACTTGCTAGTAATTGGTTAAGCACTCAGTCTCTGCCAAGAAAGAGTGTTGTAGTTCGTCAAGGCGACACAATGACTGGTGCATTATATCTGCATGATCATCCCGGTGACTTAGCCGGAAGTTCGTCTTCAGTTGATGATTTGCAAGCTGCTACAAAGTTTTACGTAGACAATATTGCTACACCCAGTACAAGCGTTTTATATGCAAGCCCAACTGGTGATGATTTACAAACAAATGTACCTAATGGAAGGAATGGTTCTAGCGTAGGTTATGCATTTAAAACAATTCAAGCTGCTGCTAATTATGCAGATGAACTTGTAAAATATTCGCAAGAAGTGCCTGGGCCTTATAAGCAAACTGTTTCTCATAGTGATTTTACAACAAATAGTTTAGTTGTCACACGCGGCCTTGTAAGTGAAAACTCAACAAATGCCAACAGCGTAATAGATACAAATAAAAAATATTTAGTAGCAGAATTAAAAGGATTTACAGAGTTTGCATATCCAAATTATTCTTTTGACGAATTAACTTTTACTGCTGACCTTACTACATTAATAGACAGCATAAGATTTGATGTTAATAAAGGTAACACAGCAAACGCTCTTACAAAAAGATTTGCTCAAAAGTATTACAGTTCTCAAGAAGGAAGAATTAAGATATCTTCTTTCTTAACCGAAAACACTGCTATTGTAGATAAATTATACGAAATAATTAACGAAAGTATTTTTGAAAATCAAGGATACAAACAAAGATTTATTGATAGTATAACAAAAAGTGTAGGCAATACACCTGGTGTTGTTACTACTAGTACTAATCATAATCTAGCTGATGGAAATATTGTTAGGTTTTTTGATATACCCGGTATGCATGAACTAGAAGGTACATATGCTTATGTAAAAGTAGTTTCTGCAACAACCTTTGAATTATATGCAGATAGTGGTCTAAATACAATTGTTGATTCTAGTGCTTACAGTGATTACGAAGTCGACAGTACTTTAGGTAAATTAGAACTACATTATCAACAATATCATAGCCAGAACAAATCCGGAGCTAATGTAAATTCAACAGAACCTGCTGCGATTGTTTCTATACAAAGTCTAATTGATTTAGTAAAAGACATTTGGGCTAATGGACCAGATTCTGGTCAAGATATTGTATATGGTGAAAAATACATAATTAGCGTTACAGCAGATATTAATGGTTTAGTAGATCAAACAGATTCTGCTAATATTGACGCATTACCTAGTAAAATTATTAGAGGTAAATCAAGTGGAGCTTTAGGCATAATTACAAGCTTTGCAGCAGATGATCCTAATAACGAAACTGACTTTTACTTAAATATGCTACTGCCTATTGATTTTTATGTAGATGAAGAAATAGAACTAGGATATCAATCTAGAGCAAAAGAAGTAAGCATACTTGTCGAAAGCGGTACTTATGAAGAAGATTATCCAATTAAGCTTCCACAAAACACAAGTATAATCGGAGATGAATTTAGAAGAGTTTTAGTTAAGCCTAAAGCAAGATTAAGTCAAAGTCCACATGCAGATGTTTATTTCTATAGAGATTCTTCTTTTGATAGTATTACCTTAAATTCAACCGGCAATATTTACACAGATCAAAATGGTAATCAAAAAGGTAGACTTGGAAATCATTATCTTCAATATCCTGATCGAGCACTAAACTTAGGACCTGTTGTAACAAATGTAGGTAGCTATACTGAAGCAGCTCATATACTAACTCACAACAAAAATTATTTAATAGAAGAATCTATTGCATTTATGAATGCAGCTAATACAGACTTCGGAGTAACATTTAACGAAGCTGTATTTAGAGCTGACTACGATAAACTCCTTACTGCCTTAATTAATGACTTAACCTTTGGTGGCGAAAGTAATAGTTTAGAAATACAAAGTGACTACTTTTTAGCATTAGATACTGATGATCCATTAACAAAATTTGGAGACTCGTCTTCTGAACGAGCAGTAAAAGCTTCTTTAGAAAACTTATCTACTATAATTACAAACTTATTTGCAGGATCTGCATCAAGTGCAACAGACGCCGTATATACTTCGTATACTCAAGGAAGCACCGCGGTTACAAATATAGTTTTACCTAATACAAGTGAAACTGCAGAAGCTGGTGCCACTGCTACTATGCAAGCTTTGATTACAAAAATTAATTTTGTATTCGACGGTGTTACACCCGAAGGCGGCGGCGCATTTGGTGCAACCAACTTCAATCCGCCAAAATTAAACAAATACATCGATGCATTTTTACTTAATGACGGCTGTACTATGGAAAACATTACTATACAAGAGCACGAAAGCTTTGGTGTAGTTCTTGATCCAGACGGACAAATATTAACTAGAAGCCCATACATAGCAAACTGCTCTAACATAATTCAAAGTACAAATACAAAGAGTTTTGCAGGCGGCGCTTATATTGACTCGTTTGCTGGAAATATTCCGATTACAATCAGAGGCAACTCTGGCGTGTTTACTGACGAAACTGGATCTGTATCACTTTCAAGTACAGTGCTATGGGTAGAAAGTTCAGATTATGATGTATTAGGTGATAGCACTATTACAACTGCTCAAGGTTTAAAACTTAGAGAACCTCAACTACCTAGTGTATTTTATGTAAACGGTGTAAGATATCAAGTAAACGCATTTAGCAATTATGATCAAGGTTTAGGTAGATGTGTTGTTTATCTAGACAGCAGTACTCCTTATGCAGGAGCAGTTGACGTAGACACTGCAATACAAGCAGGTGGCACAAGGACTGTTGTAATAAACAACTTTGCACAAATAAATGATCTTGGCTATGGAATTGTTGCAAACAATGGCGCACAAATAAATGTATCCGACACTGAAGCTACTTATAACCAAGCAGCATTTTACTCTAAAGACGGTAGTATAGTAAATGTAGGAAACTCAACTGCTACATTTGGTAAATTTGGTCTTGTTGCAGAAGGTGCTGATCCAAATATCATTCCAGATGCTGTCACTTTGTTAGACAACATGATACAACCTGCTAAGGTTTACACAACTTATTTAGGTAACAATACAGAAACAAGTGTAAAGATTTATGATGTTGTGTCAGCACCGAAAGAAGGTAGTATCCTTACTATAGCAACACAAAACGGTGACAGCTCAGACACAGCTTACAATTATAAAATAGACACTGTAACTCAAACTGGCGATACCGGCGGCAACCCAGATATAAGTGCTACAGTATACGAGCTATTTTTAGAAGCTGATGACATATCGAGTAGTGATTTTTACGGTGCACTTCAAACTGCACTAGCTACAGATCAGCTTGTAGAAATTCGTGACAGTAGGCAGTTTATATTTGATAATGTAGCGTCGCCGTCTACGTTGAACACTAAACCTAACACAACAATTACATTCACAGAAAGCACCAATACCGCATACAATAGTGAATTATTTGCAACCACTGACAACTATACAAATAATCTAACTGCAACTCAAACTAGAACACGTTTAGATAAAGGCTTTGAATATATTGAATTAGTCCCAAGCGTTGCAAACACTAATAGTGGTAGAGGTGATGCTGTCGGTGACACTACACTTGCTATTGAAGTCTTAACCGCTGACGATCAAGCAAGAATAGCAACAGGTGGTGTAATTTTTGTTTGGGCTGGTAAAACTCATGAAATTACTAGTAACAGTTATACAGACTTTACTACATATGCTACTATAGATTTTACTGATATTGGTACTGATCTTCATGCACCTAATCCTGCTCCAGGCGCAGGATTAGCAGAATCTGTAAACGAAAATCAACCTAATATATTGTATGCAGGTTTGAAGGCAGCTGCACCTGCAAGTGTAACAGAAAAAACAGCAATTCTAAATTCTGTTGGAACAAAATTTAGCAAGGTCGGAACAGGATCATTTAATGATTCTAACTTCCCTAATTTGATATTAGGCGAACCAATAGACAATTCCGATCCTACTACATTTACAGATTCACCTGCTGCTACAAAAGGCGAAGTGTGGGAACGTACCCAAGGAAGAGTATTCTGGACTAGCACTGACCAATTTGGTGTATTTAGAGTTGGTCAATTCTTTAACATCGATCAAGCAACTGGTACAACTACGATTTCCAGTGGCATTGGTTTGACAAACGCTACAGCACTTGGCTTTACTACAGGTACTACTATTACAGAATTTAGCGTAGACGATGGTTTTGTTGATAACTCAGATGATGCTGTACCTACTGAAAAAGCGATACGTAGGTACATAGATCGTAGACTAGGACTAGATCAAACCGGTGCAAGTGTTACACCTAGCGAAAGACTTCCTGCTACTACCGGTGGTTTCCTACCACTAGCTGGTGGTGTTCCTTTAACTGCAAATCTAGACATGGGTGGTTTTAGAATAGAAGATCTAGGTTCTCCAGCAGCTGGCAATAATGCAGCAAACAAAGATTATGTAGACACAACAGTTGGTACTAGAGACAGCTTCTTTAAATTAGCAGACACTGATATCAACAACACAGTAGCTATAGCAGACAACCATCATATGATATACGACTCTACATTAAGTGCTTGGGTCAATGCACCGTATGATACAGATGTAGCTAATAGTGATTTTGTTGTAACGTTCAACGGCACTTCAAATAAACTAGAAGGACAAATAGCCGCAGGTGCAATTGTAAATGCAGATGTAAACGCATCAGCAGCTATTGATCAGTCTAAATTAAATTTAGATGATGCTACTACCACCACAAAAGGTATTGCAAGTTTTAATGCTGCACACTTTACCGTAACAGCAGGTGCTGTTGATATTTCTGCTAACAGCATAGCTAAAACAGATCTAGAACAAATAGCAACTAACTCTGTATTAGGTAGAACAACTGCCGGAACTGGAGATGTCGAAGCTGTAACTATTACAGATTTACTAACGGCGGGCAATGCAATTGTTGATGGAGACTTTGGGGCATATAACTCAGGTCTTGAAGTTCTTACTAGAACCGCAGCAGCTACATATGGCATTGAAAAAGCAATAGATGAAGGTACTGATGCAAATAGCCTTGTAAGAAGAAATGCAAGTGGTACCATTAGAGCATCATCTTATGTAATAGGCGGTAACCAAACTTACGAAATATTATCTTTAAGTGGTACTACACTTAATTTCAAAACACCAGATCAAGGTGTAATATTCACTGCTCAAGGCAGTTCAAAACCAACAATAAACACGGGCGGCGTAATACGTGTTGGTGATATAGGTGCTTACTCAGAAAGTGTATTCCATGCTGCTAGTAGCTTTGGCACAGGGCAAGCAAGCGAAGAAACAAGTGCTTTAGCTGCTCGTTGGATATATTCAAGCTTTATTGAAGCGCCAGACGAAAAAGATGCTTCGTCTACAGGTATTGCAATAGGTGCTGGGACTGTAACTGACTCTGCTGCCGATACTATTGTTTTAGTTGCTAATGGTGCAACAAAATTAAAGGTTAATAATACAGACATTGAAACTTCTAATAAACTGTCTGTGACTAACAGTACGGCGTCTACAAACACAACTACCGGAGCTGTGATAGTTACCGGCGGCGCAGGTATAGGGGGTGCACTTAACGTAGGATCCACTATTACGGCTGCAACAGGTTTAACTGTTACAGACGGCGACATAACCATGGACACAAGTGCAACCACTGACACTCTTTACACACGTAGTATATCAACTAGTGGGGATGCTGTCACTGGCTTAATAACTGGTAATTGGTCATTAACCGGCAGTTCAAGATTCGAAGCAACTTATGCTGACTTAGCTGAATACTACGAAGCTGATGCTGAATACGAAGTAGGTACTGTTATGATACTTGGTGGCGAAAAGGAAGTTACACAATCAACTGAACATAATACAAATAAAATTGCTGGCGTAATTTCAAATACAGCAGCATTTACAATGAATCAAGATTGTCCGGGAATTGCAGCGTGTATAGCCTTAGTTGGTAGAATTCCTGTAAAGGTAATTGGCAAAGTTAGCAAAGGTGACATGCTGGTAGCTAGTGCTATTTCTGGTTATGCTATTGTTGAAAAAGATCCTAAAATAGGTACAGTAATAGGCAAAGCCATAGAAGATAAGAAAGACGACAGCAAAGGTTTAATCGAAGTCTTAGTGGGAAAACTATAAATATATATAATAAGGAAAAATAATGGCAAATAGATATCCGCTAACACTAGATACATCAGATGGACAAATTAAAGAGCTTCCTAACGGTGATAACTTAAATCTTACCGGTAACAGTATTGTAGGTGTATTAGATGTAACAGCACAAGGAACACTAACCGCAGCAACCATTAATGCGGCAAATATAAACATCAATAATAATCCACTAGCAGAAGTAGCTACGTCAGGTGATTATGACGACTTATTAAATAAACCTTTAAACCTAAGCCAATTTACAAACGATAGTAACTTTGTGTCAAGTGGTGCTAATATCAGTTTATTAACAAATGATGCAAATTATTTAACAAGTGCTTCATGGTTAACACTTACAAATAAACCAGTAACTGTAGCTGAATTAGGATTAGTAGACGGAGTATCAACAAGTACGCCAGTAAGCTTTTTGCCAAATGATGCAGGCTATGTAACAGCTAGTGAATTAGAATCTGGTATAATATCAGTTAATTCAACAGGAGATGTAAAAGGTTCAGTATTTGGCGACGATAGTACAATTCTTGTTGACGGGGTATTATCTAGTATTAATTTAGATGGCACTATAAGAGGAAACATAGTGCCGTATGTCGACGTTGCTTACTCAATAGGTACACCTGTAAATGAATTTGCTAATGTATATGCTGCAAACTTTACTGGAAATTTACAAGGAAGTGTGTTTAGTGACGATAGCACTACACAAATTATTGACGCTTTTAATGGAATAGTAACTGCAAGTAATGTTACAATAACTTTACCAAACAGTGCAGCTATACTAGATTTAGTATATGATGGCTCGGTACCTGATACTGATACACTTCAAGCAGCGATTAAGGTATTTGAAGGTCCTACGCTTACACATGGAATCTTTTTTGGTCAAGATGCATTAACATTGATTCCCGATGTGGTTGCGAATGTTGGTTTAAAATTATTTCCTGATCGGATAGTATCGTCTGGTTTGGGTTTTAAAATAGATCCAACCGATATAAATAACCTGTCTGCTCCGATCGAAGCGTTAGAAGTTGTAGGTAATGCAAAAGCTGATATATTTAAAGGTGATTTAATAGGAAGTGTTTTTGCTGAAGATAGTTCTCCTATTATAGATGCTACTGATGGATCATTATATTATGCTCCAACAACGCCAAGTGACTGGAACGGTACTGCTCCAACAACTGTAGGTGCAGCATTAGATAGACTAGCTACTTTAGTCAAAACATTAAATGGCGGCACAGGAGCTTAAGGGAGAAGTAAATGGCTTTACAAAATATTAATATAGGAAATATTGCTAACGACGGTACTGGCGACAGTCTACGTATAGCTTTTGATAAAGTCAATAAAAATTTCCTAGATATAGAAGCAAGATCTACAATTCAAGTCGAAGCTGAAAATTTGGGAAACGGGTCTGGTGTATTCTATAACAAAGAAAATGGTGTTTTATATTTCAAATCTTTAGTAGCAGGAAATAACATCACATTAACGCAATCTCCAACAGAAATCGTAATTAATAGTGCAGAAAATTTTACAATACAATCTGATAATAATGCAGTAAATATTTCAGGAACGGGAAAGTTTTTTGGCGTAAAGGGATCTAGCAATATCAATACAACACTTGTTGGTCAAGATATGACAATAACTGTTGACGGTACAAATCTAGTAGCACTAGATCCAGCACCACAACTAAGCGGTAACTTAGATGCAAATAATAATGATATTACAAATGCTAATAATATTATATCCAACAATTTTACAGGCAACTTAGTTGGAACTGTTAACGGTGTAAACTTTAACGAAACGCTATTTAATTTAGACTTTGGTACTACTATTCCAAGTGTAACAACTGGCACTGAATACGTTATTGCTTTTACTAACATAGATTATGGTTCTATTATTACACCTGCTAATATAAATAGTGACTTTGGCTCGTTCTAAATCCTAATAAATACATTAGGAGCGGAAAATGCATATAGATCAAATATGGACTATTAAGTCTGGTAATACTTTAGCAACCCTTAATGAAAATGTTACAACTGCTATTGATTTGCCTATATCTGAGTCAACAGCTACTATTTCTGTTATAAGTGGAAAACTTCCTAAAGGGCTCAGATTAGAAAATCAGCAAATTAAAGGCACACCTGCAGAAGTTGCTTTTGAAACAAAAAGTAGATTTGTGTTAAGAGCTGAATACAATAACAAGATATACGATAGAACATTTAATATTATTGTACAAGGTTCTGATGTACCAGTTTGGGTAACGCCGCCTGACTTACTACCTGTTGGTGAAAATGATACCTATTATGTACTAGACAACGCTTTTGTTGACTTTCAATTAGAAGTTGACGATCCTGATATTAAAGCCGGCCAACAACTAGAGTATTTTATACCTGCAAAAGGTGGTCAATTGCCGCCAGGATTAACATTAACTAAAGATGGTAGAATAACTGGTATTGTAGATCCTATACTTGCAATAGAGAAATCAATGACAGGCGGTTACGATATTGGTCCTTTTGATTACGGTGTAAACACTGTATATGATTGGTTTGTACAATATGCTACTTCAGGTAGCGGCTTTGATAGTTATTTTTATGATTTATTTGAATACGATTTAAGTTTTCCAGGAAGAGCGCCAAAAAAACTAAACAGATACTTTTCATTTGAAGTAAACGTGTCTGATGGCGAACATGTTGTCACTAGACTATTTAGAATATTTGTTGTAGGAGACGATTTCTTTACTGCTGATGTTACAACTATGCAAGCAGGTACTGGTACATTTACTGCTGATGTAACAAATTTAAGAAAACCTTATTGGCTCACTCCGAGTAATTTTGGATATAGGCGAGCAAACAATTATATACATTTGCCATTACAAGTTATTAACAATGAAACGTTTGATGGGTTAGTTTGGTTTAGATTAGAAGATGTTAACGATGATAATACTCCTAGTGTATTGCCGCCTGGCTTAGGACTTGATTTTAGAAATGGTTTTATTATAGGTAGAACACCTTACCAACCAAAAACTACACAAGAGTATAAATTTACTGTAACAGCAACTAGAGTCAAGTTTGATTCTGAGCGTGTAGAACTTCAGCAAACTGCATTTGAAAACACCGCTAAAGGTGCTGCCTTTCTAAAAATCAACAAGACAGAAAAAGTAAATGAACAAAATTTAGTTGGCAGAACTTTCACTATACAAGGGTTTACTTACAAAATATTTGCAGCTGATTTTTCTAATTCTGAATATGAATTGCTTACATTAACTGGTCCTACGCAAACTAATATTGTAAAAGGCACGCAGGTTAATTTAGGTATTTTTGACCTTACAGAACCTGAAGAGGCAACATCTACAAAAACATTTACTGTGACTCTAATAGGCGAAGTCAATAGTGAAATCAACTGGATTACTGATAGCAATCTTGGTTCATACGGCGCTAACTATACAAGTTTACTTAAGGTAGAAGCAAATACACTAAATAAGTCTTCTAGTTTGATTTATTCGTTACAGTCTGGAAGTCTGCCACCGGGCATGAAATTAAATTACACTGGAGAAATTTTCGGCAAGGTTGCTAGTTTTGGCCCAGTTGATCAGCAAGGACTAAGTGTAATTGACGGTGGCACGACAACTTTTGATAACAATACTACTAGATTAGATAGAATATTTAAATTTACTGTTGCTGTTAAAGATCTCTATGGTTATAATATTAATACTAGAGAATTTACAATAACTATAGATGATCCTAATGATAAAGAGTTTAGTAACATTTGGTTAACACCGTTGTTTAATAAATCTGATAAAGACTTTTATCAAAACTTAAAAAACAATAATGAAATTTTTGATTACAATAGTATTTTTAGACCAAACGATCCTAATTTTGGCATTCCAAATGATGTCAAAGTTTTATTATATAGTGGCATTGAAACTAGAAATGTACAAGAATATATCAGTGTATTCAATCTTTATGGAAAAAGAAAACAATATAAAATTGGTCAAATAAAGACTGCTATAGCAAAAGAGTTAGGCACGCAAAATATTCTTTATGAAGTAGTATACGCAGAAGTAATTGATTCTAATATGCCAAAAAAAGGCAAAACACGAAAGATTTACACTCATTTAGATCACACACCTTTGATTATTAATGATGCACATTATGATAATGAAGATGAATTTTATGACAGTGATCCCTATAAAATTAAAATTATTACTAGAGATGAAGATAATCCTACTTATAGTTTTGAGTTTAGAGGATTTTTCACTATAGGCTTAAGAGATCAAGAAGACTTTATATATTACCTTACAGATAGAATTCCAGTTACTACTGCATTAAATAATACTGTACTAATAGAAATTGAGGTCGGAGCTAACACAAATTATAAAATACGTCCTAGATTTGAAAATGTTATTACTGTTGATTTTGATTTATATTCAGCTGATAGTACTATAAAAAATAAAAAAACTATCAGCAGTATAAAAAACATGCGTGACGGCATACTTGCTTTGGGCGAAACTGAAAAAGACTTTTTACCGTTGTGGATGCAAACACCACAAGATACAGTCGCAGAATTAGGTTATGTACCTGCAATAGTATTATGTTATTGCAAACCTGGTACTAGTGCAAGTATACTAGCAAAGATTAACAAAAACAAAATAGATTTAAAAGATTTAAATTTAGACATCGATCGTGTTTTAATTGACAATACAGAAGCATATGATGAAGATCAGTACATCGTATTCCAAAACAAAGAATACGTAGTATGATAAATATTATGGAGATTTATAATGGCAAGTAATATTACCGCTACAACAATAGATGCAGATTATCCAGTTGCAGGGCAAGACAACGATAGTCAAGGATTTAGAGATAATTTTTCTCTAATAAAAAATAGTTTACTATCTGCAAAAAGTGAAATTGAAGATTTACAGAACAACACTATAAAAAGTAACCAATCTAACGATTATAATAATTTACTACAAACAAATCTACAACTTGATACCTGGACCGAAACTATAATAGATAAGGGTACTATAGGAGTTGATACAACAATAAACTGGGACGATGCTCCTTATCAAATTATTACATTAACTGATAGTATTACTCTAACGCTTTCTAGATGGCCTGCTTCGCCTCAATTAGGTAAACTTAGATTGCAGATACTAAGCAATTCAGGTGGTCCATATACAATTAATTTCGTAGCAGGCAATGGCGGAGTGCTTAAAACAAACAGCTCGTGGCCAGATCCATTTACAATTAATAGTACAACAGATCCTATTATTGTTGATTTTTGGACAAAGGATAATGGCGTGTTAGTATTTGGTGATTATCACGGAACTTACGATTAATGGCAATAAATCCTTTGCTTGATAATTTAAGTGAATTATCGGAAGAACAACTGTTAGATATTGTAAACGATTTATCTAAAAAATATTTTATAGCTAGTAGCAATCCACAAGTCCAGGGGTTGCTACTAGAAAATTTAGAAATTTATAGATCTGAATTACATGTAAGACAATCACAAAATCGTCAAGCAGGCGACGATAATGGACTTGACAATTTAATCAATATAGATTAAAATAAAATATGCTTATGAAAACTGACAATCTTGGTGTGCCTCGTTTCACCAATCAAAATCTTATCGATATGATTTATAGTGGCAATGCTGCTAAATGTCATATTGTATTATGTGATCCAAGTGACGATCTAGATAAATTTAGCGCTGCGCTAGAAGAGCAAGGCGAACCGCCTCTTAACATGTATATTCCATTAGACATAGACAAAAACACGTTTGACAAAGCATGTCAAAATGAATGGTTAATGCCTGATGAATATAAGGATATTAACGTATGTGCGTTTATAGATGACCGATTAGTAGAGATGGGCTTAGCTGAGCGGTTTGAAATTTGGCCTCCTGAAGCATATCGAGCACACGAAGAACTTGAGGAGTTTAGAAAGCATGGAATGACTGATCTGCTACGCTACATGATTTATCTTGTAGATTTTATGCGAGAAAACAAAATTGTATGGGGCGTAGGAAGAGGTAGCTCCGTAGCTAGTTATGTGCTATATTTAATAGGTATACATAAAGTAGACAGTTTTAAACATAATTTAGACTACAAAGAATTTCTAAGATAAGTAATATACACGGAGTATAAAATGGGTAAGAAATATATTAGTACAAAAACCTACAGACAGATTGCACCTTGTGCATATCGTCAATGGCGAGCAGACAGTCACTGCAATCTAGTACACGGCTATGCATTTTCGTTTCATTTTGAATTTGAAACTGATGATTTAGATGCTCGTAACTGGGTTGTAGACTTTGGCGGATTGCGCCCACTCAAAGACAAACTTGAAGAATGGTTTGATCATACACTGCTAGTTGCACAGGATGATCCGCAGCGTGAACATTTGCTTAAACTGGGCGAGCTAGGTCTTGCAAAGATTACAGAAGTAGAAAAGACTGGTTGCGAAGGTATTGCTGAATTCCTATACGAATACATTAATACTATTTTCTTACCAAGCTGGGAACCAGGCGAGCGTGTTTGGTGTTCTAAAGTAGAAGTCCGTGAAACTGATGCTAACATGAGTATGCGTGTTGGTCATAGAGAAGACAACGAGTTTGACTAGGAGAGTTAAATGGTAGCAAAAAATCCAAAAAGAATTGAACATAGAACCATGCGTGGTAAAGTCATTAACATGGATCAATTAAGAGAAAAACACGGCTTAACCCCTGCTGTAGGCAATATGAAAGTAAACGCTAGAGGTGATGAATTAGGCAAAGGCGGCAAAATTATTCGTACTCGAGAAGAGGTTATGGCTGACTATTATAAAAATAACGATGCAGTTATTGCCGAAAAGAAATCAACTTTAAATACGCCCGACGACGGAGAAGAATAATAAATTATGAAAAAATTTAAATCAAAAGTAAAAGCTATCGGTGACAAGGTACTTGTTTCAGATATGGACTTTGGTGAACAGAAAACCAAAGGTGGTTTAATTATTTCAAGCGACGATGGCAAGAGTCGCGGAGTACACGCACGCTGGGGTCGTGTATTTGACAAAGGTCCACGCAACAAAGATGATTATGAAATTGGTCATTGGGTGTTAATCGAACACGGCCGTTGGACACGGGGTGTCGACTTTGAAAATAACGAGTTTACAGGGACTATTCGAATGGTGGAAAATTCTGCTATTTTGGGATACAGTGAAACTAAACCTCATGATTATATTTTTGGTGAAGAATTTAATCACGGTGACAGCTACACACCTAGTGAGTTTGTAACTTCGTCATGAGAATTTTCAACAAGAAAAAATTAAAATCCCCCGGTGTAAGGGTTAGGCTTGAAGACAAAAAGTTTAATCCTTACGAACGCAAAAATAGTGATAGTATGTCCGAAGTAGAAAAAATGGATAAGGGATTTAACGGATCAACTTATTCTATCAACGGACTTGATATTGATTTTTAATTGACTTTGTGTAATACTTTTGCTATAATCATTAGAGTTAAAAGTAATTACACAAAGGACTAAAATGACTAATATAGTAGATCTAAACAAATACAAAGAATTTGTAGATGCTGTAACCAGCAACGAATCTAAATCCACTGTACAAATGTATAATCGCATGGTTGACATGGATACAGGTGTAGATGGTGCTGAAGTAAACAGTGCACGTCTTGTTACTGGTGCTATTGGCTTAGCAAGCGAAGCGGGTGAGTTTGCTGAGATCGTAAAGAAAATGATTTTTCAAGGTAAGCCTTGTGACGAAGAAACTATATTCCATATGAAGCGTGAACTTGGTGATATTATGTGGTATTGGGTCAATGCTGTAAACGCAATTGGCGAAGATCCCAACGAAGTAATTGCTGAAAACGTCCGCAAACTGGAAGCACGTTATCCTGGTGGTGAGTTTGATGCTTTCTACAGTGAAAATCGCAAAGACGGTGATCTATAGTAAGTGAGTGGCCAACGTAGATTTTTAAAGTTATGGGCTCGAACTGTAGGAATGCCAATTGGCATAACCGACGACGACAAACCTGAATTCTTACCAATTCCTCAAACTGATGTTATAAGAGCTTTAGCATTTAGAACATTTTGGATTGTTTTACATATTGTAACGTGTTTTGCTATTATAGCAGGTAATGGAAGAGTATTAGGCTTTTGGTAGAACGTATTAAACTTTTTTTTGCTTGGTATAAATTCTTGCTTTCTAAGAAATATCATGCTATAACTAGTATACAAGATGCGTGGTATAACTCTGCGTATTACACACTTGATGGAAAATATAAAGAATCATATGTTCAAAAACAGAAAAGAATACACTGAATGGGCTCTTGACCTACTTGATAAGTATGGAGTAAAAGATCCTAGCACTTATACAGCCAATGAGCTCAAGCATTATAATCCAAACATTTCTGAATCGTTTATTGACGATTACACAGGAAACGCAAACAACTGCAACACTTATAAAGTTGATATCAAAAAGGTGTGAATAATGAAAGAACTTTGGGTAGAGAAGTACAGGCCGAAAACTGTAGACGGTTATGTGTTTCGTGACGAAGCACAACGTAGTCAAGTAAACACTTGGATTAAAGAGCAAAGCATTCCGCATTTGCTGTTTAGCGGCAGTGCAGGTATTGGTAAAACTACACTTGCTAAATTGCTGTTTAACGAGCTTGATATTAATCCACTTGATATT
>Ga0255759_10000904_pt1 | contig 26832 bp, 29 predicted proteins | sample 101ome_20_FD_179959 | JGI IMG/M metagenome (GOLD analysis project Ga0255759, IMG submission 179959) | Coastal salt marsh microbial communities from the Groves Creek Marsh, Skidaway Island, Georgia - 101404AT metaG (version 2) | ecosystem: Environmental > Aquatic > Marine > Intertidal zone >...
ATAGGCTTGACGCAAGCACAACATCAATAGTTGAAACTTTAGATATGGAAAATTTAACACTTAAAAATCTCTTTAAAGATGATTTAGATTTCGGAGATAACACTATCAATGAAGGCAAATATGAGAAGTTGCCAGACGATGAATTGAATATACCAGCTCAACAAAAACTTAATAAAGTTCCTGTGAAGGATGGAAAATTTTTATTGTTTGATGATGAAGAAGTTAATTTTGAAGAAATAATACACGAATTAGGACTTCAAGAAAATGATGAATTTAAAGAAAGGTTGAAAAAAGATTATGGTGTAGAAGGTGGAGACGTTTCTAAATTAACAGTTGCAGAGAAAAAAGATTTTTTTAATTCTTTAAAAAATGAAACTATTGAAGAAATAACAACAGCAGGTCCAGCAGGTGCAGGAGCTGGTAGATATGATACTAAGTTTTTTGCAAAAGCTTTTGGTAGAAAATTTGCTGGTAAAAGTGAAAAAAAATCTAAAGGAGGAAAAAAATCAGATGTTGGAGCTCCTTATAATATACCAGTAAATGACCCTATATATCAAGAAGCAGATGGTTTAAATGAGTCTAAAAAATCAAGAAAATCATTAAAAGACACTCCTTATGGCAAAAAGTCTAAAAGACCTACAATAGACAAAGACTATAATGTAGTTCCTGAAAGCAAGAGCAACAATGCAAGCAAACCATATACTCAAGTTGTAAAAATAGACCCAAATTACCATCCTCTAGGAATGCCTTTTGTTAAACCAAACAGTAAGGAAGAACTAGAAAGAACAAGTGGGGGACCCGGAGCTGGTAGAGATTTTGATAAATTAAAAAGAATGGGTATTGAAGAAAGTGAGTCTGACAAAAAACAAAGGCTTATCAAAAGAAAGTTTTCTTCTTCAATAGAAAATAATAATAAAGGTATAAATAAAAGATATATTGTTACAGAAAAAACAAGTTCTGAATACGAAAAAGATAGATGGAAAAAACTTTCTTTATTTAAAAAGTTTGAAACCATAAAAGAATCAGAAGAATTAAATGAAGTTTTTGAGAACATAGAAGATTATGATAACTTTTATCTAACAAAAGAAGAAAAGCCTTTGAATGAATCTGTAAACATAGAAGAAAGTTCAGAAAAAACTATAGAGGTAGAAAAAGAAGGAAGTGTTTTTGGAATAACTCAAAAATTCTATGAAAAAGATTTCTTAAATGAAAACAAATCTTATATTTTAGATTTAAATTCTATGGTTTTTGTAAAAAACCCAAACTCAAAATAAAAAACACAATTTATTTTTGAAAGCCCAGCTAATTGTTGGGCTTTTTTATTCTTTATTTTTTTATTTTATTTCGTATATTGCATATTAATAAATGATTTATTATGAAAATTACTAATATTACAAATGAAAATGGAAAAATACCTACAGAAGTTAGGTTACCTCTATTAAATAATAAAGACGGTAGAAGTTATAATGTAACGCTAAAGCCAGGAGAATACGTTTTTATAGAACATAGAGGAAACAACAGTATACTTAGATTGTATGAAACTAAAAGAATTGTTAAAGTAACTTTAGAAGAGCCTGCTAGTTATCAAGTTTATTACAAATCATATAATGATGAAAGTATTATTGATAAAGCAAAAAAAGCTATTAAAAATGTTGTAAAAGTATTTGCTAAAGAAGAAAAGGTTTCTGAAGTGGAAAATTTACATGATGTTTCTTTAGAAAAAGAATTAAATGAAGTTCTTTCTGAAGAAAATAAAGAGCTAGTAGAAATTGAAGTGGTTGTACCAGAAGAATCTATACAAAAGAAAAATAAAGGCGGTAGACCAAAAGGTTCAAAAAACAAACCAAAAAGAGGTAGACCAAAATCAAAAAAACCTGTAGGAAGACCTAAAAAAAATAAATAATTTTTTTTGACTACAAGAAACTTTGAAATATCTATAAGAGAAGCAGAGAGGAGGCTTTCTTCTACATTGCAACATAAATTAAGAGTAGTAATGAAATGCTATACAATAGTAAACTTTACTATTAATGAAAGAGAGTGTACTTTTAACTTCAACAAAACAAACAAAATTAGAGGTATTTTATTAAAAGATTCTAAAGAATATTCTGGGTCTTATGTTTTGGAAGAAAGCAATCAAAAAATAGAAGACAAAGAATATAGCTTAACTATAAACATTCATTAATGTCAAAGAAAAAAACCACAAAAAGAGAAAGAGAAATAATGAATAGTATGGGTCTTGATTATCATACTACTAAATTAGTTTCTGAAATAGGTAGAATTTGTGGGTCTCATAAATATGATGTTTGGATTGGTAGAGAAGTTTCTAAAAACTCAGACCTTATAGATAGAACAAATGATTTTCAATTTATAATAGATTGGGCAGCAAAGAAAAAACCAGATATTTTTTCAATGTCTTTTCAAGAAGCTTTTAAAAACTCTAAAGATTGGCACGACAATTTAGAGTTTAAAGAAGTTAAGAATCATCCAAACAAAATGGATGAAGAATCTGTAATATATGTAACTAAAAACAAAAAGTACTTTTTTAAATTGCTAAAATCTAATGAACTTTCTTTAGAGGGTAATTTAATGAAAAATTGTGTTTCAAGTTATTCAAACAAAATATTAAAAGGACACTCTTTAATTATATCAATGAGAGACATGAAAAATGAACCTCATGTTACAATAGAAGTTGATGTTAAAACAAGTTCAGTAACTCAAGTTAGAGGAAAAGCTAATACAGCACCTTCAAGCGAATACATGAAAGCAATAACTGAATTCGCTATATATGCTAGTGGATTTGAAGAGGATTTTGACCAAGATATTTTAAATGTCATCAATTTAAGCTTCCAGTAGTTTTTTAGATTAATTAATTTTTTATAAATTTGTCTTATATAAATTTATAGAAATGAGAGATAAAAACTGCAACATTACAAAGTCAATTAAAGAAAAAATGAATAGAAATATTCATAATACCAAAAATCATCCTATTGAAATTATTAAGAACAAAATTTATCAATATTTTGGACACTCTTTTCATCAATTTGATTATTTGAGTCCAAAAGTAAATGTTGAAGACAATTTTGATAAATTATTAATACCAAAACACCACCCAGCAAGAAGCTTTTCTGATACTTATTATTTTGATATTAATACTTGTTTAAGAACTCACACTTCAGCACATCAAAACGAATTGCTATTAAAAGGTTGTGAAAAATTTCTTGTAACAGGAGATGTTTATAGAAAAGATGAAATAGATAGTTGTCACTATCCAGTTTTTCATCAAATGGAAGGGGTTTGTATAGTAGAAGAAAATCAAGACCCAAAAGAAGAGTTGTTAAGAGTTCTTGATGGTCTCGTTTCTCATTTGTTTCCTGGATGTGAATATAGAGTAAATGAAGATTACTTTCCTTTCACCGACCCTTCCTTAGAAATAGAAGTCAAATTCAATGGAGAGTGGCTTGAAATTTTAGGAGGTGGAGTTATTCAAGATGAAATATTAAAAAACTGCAACATGCAAGGAAAGAAAGGTTGGGCATTTGGTCTTGGTCTAGAAAGACTTGCTATGATTCTTTTTAAAATACCAGATATTAGATATTTTTGGACTTCAGATGAAAGATTTTTAAATCAATTTAAATCTGGTGATATTGTTGAATTTAAAGAATATTCAAAATATCCTCCTTGCTATAAAGACATATCTTTTTGGCTAAACGAAAGTTATAATTACAATGACTTTTGCGAAATAGTTAGAGAATATGGTAGCGACATTGTAGAGGAAATTAAAAAAACAGATGAATTTACTCATCCAAAAACAAATAAAACATCTTATTGTTATAGAATTGCTTATAGGTCTAACGATAGAAGTTTAACAAATGAAGAAGTTGATAATATACAAAACAAAATAAGAAAAGAAGTAGAGTCAGAATTAGGACTAGAAATAAGATAAAAATAATTAACTAATTTTAAAAGCCTCTTATCTAATAAAGATAGAGGCTTTTTTTTTAAAAAAACACACTATTTATTCTTATATATAAGAACAAAATGAAGCTTTCAATAAGAGAAAATTTATCTAGATTTAATCTAATCAAAGAAGGTTGGATGGAAAACCTTTCAGACAAGTACAATGAAGATATATTAATTTTCACTGGGAGGATGTTACAACAAGCTTTTCCGGGGGAAGATATATCAAACAATTCTATGGCAGAATGGATTGCAAAATCAACAAAAGAAAGCTTCCCACCACTACCTTGGAAAGAACCTCACAAAACAAAGATTGAAGATGCATTTCAAGATATTTTAAACTTTATAAAAGAAAGCGAAAATCAAAATGAAGAAATTTCAAAAATAAAATCTAAAAAGCCGAAAGATGCTCTTAAGTATGTTGAAGAGCAAATTAGAAAAAAATCAGAAGAAGCCAGAAGAAAAGCAGAAGAAGAAAACGTATCCCCAGAAGAAGAGTTAAAAGAATGGCTAAGCAAGGGATATATGAAGGTAATAGGAAGAGGGCCAAAAGGAAGCTTTTGGGTTCAACCATTAAAAGGAGAGTTTTTTGGAGTGGCACAATGCCAACCTCTTTCTTCAGGTGGTGGCTCTCAAAATGTTGGAGAGTTTGGAATAGGATGTCAAAGAGGTGAAACTGGTGGAATGGGTTCTGTTGGATTTGGTAGAGATAGAGCAGGTCAAACCTATACTTTATTAGGAAAAGCAAAAAACGGATACTACACAGCATTAATATCAACTGGCTATAACCCCAATACAGACCAATTTTCATATCATTCTTTACAGTATGGCAATCAAAATATAGGCTCTCAAGGTTGGGAAAATTGGAGTGCTGATGATTTTGCTAATGCATTTGTGGACTTTATGATTAACAATCCTTATGGTGTTAAAATGTATAAGGAAGAAGGTGATAGAGTAACAACAAATGAAAATGGAGTTGAAATTTCAGACAGTAATCGTTTGCCTAGCAGATTTTCAACTTTAAAGAAAAATAAGCCTATATTTTATAAGTTATTAAGAGAGCATCCTCATTTTTTTGAATATTATCAAAAAGCATTAAAAAATGAGCTAGGAGAAGAAGAGTTTGCATTGTTTCAAATAAAAGCTGAAGACTTATATCAAAGCGACCCAGTTAGGTTTATGGATAGTTTACCTTTGTATCTAAAAACTGAAAAAGACAAAGTTCTAGATATATTAAAATCAATGGATTTTAAAAAGTTTATAGACACTTATGGAGAAGAATCTATTGTGAGAAATCTTTCAGACATAATTAAAACAATAGACTACGAAAATTTCAACAAACTTATAAAACCTTATATAAATTTTAAATCATTTTTAGACAAAACTTCATCTGAAGACCTTAAAGAACTTCTAAGACATTTAAGTGAAAAGCAAAACTCTCCTACTAAATTTGCAAGTTTGCTTAATGACTTTATAGAAGGAAATGAAGAAAAAATAATGAATATTATTGGTGATGGTCTTGGTCCAAAATCTGGTTTTGTTAAATTGCTTAACTTTTTTAAAACTCCTAGATTAAAAAAACACCAAAACTATACAATAAAAGATGGGGTTCTTACAGCAACATTTGAAGAGGATTCTAGAGATGAAAATGGAAATTTAATAGATTCTCAAGGTAGAGTAATAATGACCACTGTAACAGACGAAGATGGAAATCAAAGAGTTGAAATTTATGACGAAAATGGAAGGGTTTTAAATTTTAACAACGAAGAAGAAAAATTAAGATATATTAATAGTAGAAAAAATAAAGTTTTAAAATCTACAGAAATACCACCTTCATTTTATATACTAGACTTTAAGAGAATTAGAGACTTCTTAAAGAAGAATAAAGACTTATACAAGAACATATACGGCAATGATGAAAAAGCAGAAATAAACTTTACAAGACAAATGCTTTTGAATTCTAACGAGCAAGAGAGAGAAAGGTTATTAAAGAAGGAAAAAGATAAGTTTATTTCCTATTTTGATTCAGAAAAGAAAAAAGGAAACACCGAATTGCCTGGTATATTAGAGTATAGCAAAGTTTTATATCCAGGAGCTAAAGTTTCTCCTGCTGTAGGGATGAAAGAGGGTATAAAAATATATAAACTAGACAAAAAAGATATAAAAGAATATTTTAATACTTTATTGAAGTTTTATTATGAAAATAGTGAAGGTAAAAATTACCAAAAATTTTCAAATGCTCTTAATGCAATGTTGGAAGTTCAAAAAGCTTCAAACATTCATGAAAATGAAATAAAAAAAGAAATAGAAAAATATCTAAATGTAATATATAAAAAGTTTGGCTCAGATGGATTAATAGATTTTATAGAAAATCATATATATAATTCAGACTATCTTTTTTCAAATAAAGAAATTGAAGACTTTATTAAAGAAAAAGGTTTAGATAGTGATGCTAACTATAAATCATTTTTAGATAGATTAAAATCTGAAGATTTAGAAAAAGAAAAAGAAATAGAATTTTCTAAAAAAATAGATAAAATAGGATATGACAAATTTAAAATAGTTGGTGATAGAAAAATAAATGAATTTGAAGGAGAAGAAGGTAAAGAAGAATTTTTAAGTTTGGTCAAAAAAGATAATTATAGAGGTAGTATTTTTGTTAACGAAAAAGACAAAACAATTGTATATCAAGCAAAAGGGAAAAATATTAACGAAGAAAAAATAAGAAAATACATTAGAAACCTTTTAGAATCTAGCTTTAAAAAGTAAATTATAAAAATTTACTTTTTCTTATATTTTACTATCTTTATTTTAATAATTAAAACATGAAAAAAGAAGATTTAAAAGTAATCGTTGAAAATAAGATGAACAATGGAGTTTGGACTAAACTCATAATGGCTGCTGCAATTGTAGTTTTGATTTTTATGAATTGGACTTCTTGTGAAAAAAGAAAAGAAGACAAAAGAGTATACGAACAAAATCAAGAAGCAATGAAAAAAGAGCTTGTTGTTGAAAAAAACAAAAATGGAGAACTACAAACTTCTGTTGTTGCTTTTGAAGGAAACGCAAAAGAGTTAAAAGAATATAGTGAAAGTTTAAGTGAAGAAATAAAAAACTTAAAAAACAGAAAACCATCAGTTATAACTAGAATAAAAACTGTTTATAAAACTGACACGCAATATGTATATAATAACATTATAGACACTTCTGGATTAAATAAAGACGAATATAGATTATCTTGGAAATATAGCAATAATGATTCTACTAGAATTTTAGAAGGAAACAGCGTGTTTAAAGCTGTTATAAATGACCACGATTTAAAAATAACTCCTATGTTTACTACCTTAACAAAAGATAAATTAACTTTAGATTTTACTGTAGGAGTAGCAAAAAACAAAAAAACTGGTTTTAACGAAATATTTGTTACACCAAAAAATGAAAATATAACAATAGGAAGCATGGAAGGTGCTATGCTTGGAAAATCAAAACTTGGCATAAACTTGTCTTTTTCTGCTGGATATGGTATTTATTATGGCAATTCACAATTCGGCTTAGCTCCCTACGTAGGACTATCTATATCTAAACCTATATTGAAATTTTAAATTTATGCAATTTAATTTTAGATGGAATGATAGTGATTGGATTGAAGAAAATAAAAAAATATTATTTTTTGGGATTCAAAAAAATGCATCTACTTCCATTAGAAAGTATTTAAATCTTAACACCAGATTGAATCACAAAAAATTAATTGATGGGGAATATGAATCTTATAAAAAGATTGTAGTAATAAGAGAACCGATAGAACGTTTTGCTTCTGGGTATTTAGAAATTATTTATAGAGCAAAAAAATTTAGGAAACATCAAGCAAGAAATAAAAAATTTTATAAAACCCCTGAATTTGATAAAAAGATAGAGTATTTTATTGAAGAGTGTGAAAAAGATTTTTTTGATGGTCACATAAGACCTCAAAATACATCTTTATTTTTTCAATTAGACATCACTAATGGACATATAATAAATTTCCATAATATTGAAAATGATTTAAAAAAATATAATTTAATTGAAGAAAACTTTGAAATTAATATTTTAAATAAATCAAAAAACAATAAATACAAAGAAAAAATTTTACAATTATTAAAAGAAAGACCAGATTTAAAAAATAAATTAAAAGTCTTATATAAAAAAGATTTTGATATTTATAATAAAATGTTACGTAATGAACATTGAATCAAGAAAAAGATTAATGGAGCTTGCAGGGATAAAGACTAATAAAGTCCCCACTGTTGACAGAAATCCTTCTGAGTTAGCTGCAGATGATTATTATGGAATGAACGATGAAGTTCAATACGACAATATAGTTCAAGGTTTTAATAAGCTTTTAAAAACAGCTAGAGAATCAGACGAAGAAGTTGAGTCTATAGAAAGCATAAACAAAAGAGCAGACATGCTTTATCCTGGTAAGAAATATTATGGAATGTACGCAGGAGAAAGAATGATGGAAGAGTCAATAAGTTTTATAGACCAAATAAAAGATGAAGATACAATTGACTTATCTTCTGTTATAGGTTAAGATTTTAAATCTCCTTTATCTATTTTAACTTCTGAATCAACTTCAGTTATACCAATTTGTTTTAATGTATTGTTTATACATTCTTTTATTATTTCTATAGAAGTGTGTTTAAGACCTTCTGAAGTTGTGTCATCATTGTGCCATTCAGCAACTTTATTATAAACGAATTGAATTAAAACATCTATTTCTATTTCGTTTATTTTCTTTTCTTTTTTAATGTTATCCATTTTATATTTTTATTATTTTATTTCAATCTCTTTCATTTCATGTGTTCTATCATCACACATTAAATTGCACTCTCTAATTTCAGACCAAGGAACTAAATTTTCTAACATAAAAATTTCATAATTATCAAAAAAACTTTTCCCATTAACTTGAACTAAAAAGTCTTTATAGTATTCTCTGAAAAGACTAAATTGAAAACTATTATTAATGTGAAAATTCATAGTTATCAATCTTTTGTTTTTACTTTTTGAATCTGTAAGCTTTTCTAACATTCTATTTTCATCTGCATGATGTAAGGGTATAAAAAAGTGAAATGCATTATCTACAGAATATGGACATTCTTGTTTTAATAAGTTAAAATAATTAATAGCTCTATAAAAAAAGTTGTTGTAATTTTTTTCTGTTAGCAATTTAATATTAATCTTATTAAATGATGTGTTTTCATCTACGTTTATATAATGTATCAACCCAGTTTTCATTTTGCTAATATATTAATTATAAAAACAAAAAACAAAAGTTTAATTCATTATTTTATTCATATCAACTTTGAAGCCTATACTTTTCTTTTTATCATATTCTTCTATCCATATTTTTGGATTTCCTAACTTGTTTCTGAAGGTTGTTTTTTTATAGTTTGTATTACTTTTTTTATTTACTCTTTTAAGTTCAATTTCTTTTCCTAATTCATCATATTTAATCTCTAAATCATAAGTATCTCCTTCTGTTATGGATTTACAATCTATATACTCATCATTGTCTGTTAAGTGTTGGTATATTGTTGTTTTATAGTTTGATTTGTTATTTTCAGAAAAAATAGTACATATTCTAGTTCTATTCTCATCATTATATTCATAATTGTACTGTATTCCTACAACTTTTATGTATATAGATATAATTCTACCTATTTTATCATATTCTATTATATCGCAATATTTATTCATATAAATAAATAGTATTCACTTTTTTATAAGTTTTTATATAATCATATAACATTGAAAGATAACGTTAAAAATATAATATCTATAGCATTCTCTCATTCTATTTCTTTAAGTATGTTTAATTCTGATAATGCTCAAGAATTGCCAGAAAGCATGAGAAAGTTTTTTATTAAAAAAATAAATCCAAATACAATTAGCGATAGAGATTTAACAAAAAATGTAGAAATGCATGACTTTATAGACTGGAACATAATGGACAGAAAAAAAGTTATAAGAGTAATTGCTAGAGATATAGATTTGTTAGATAGAATAGATATGTTTAAGTATAATTTTTCAACTAATGAACTATATCCTATATTTTTGCAATATCCTGAGCTTATAAAGCAGTTTGTGAACAACTTTGATGAGTTGAACCCTCTAGAACTTATAAAGCTCTTAGAGTGCAATTATGACTTAATTGATGAAATAGATATATCAAAATATTCTTTTAACAAAAAAGACACTATAGAAATAGTAAAAAAATTCAGAAACTCAAGAAAAATAATGGAAAGAATAGACTTAGGCGTTTTAGACCATTTTTCCACAAGAAAACTTATTTGTCAAACTGGTATAGATTATATAGATAGATTAGATACAAAATCATTAAAAAATACTGACTGGATTGAAATATTAAAACAACACCCAGACCTATTGGAGTTTTGTAATTTAAAAATATTTGAAAATAATGACTGTTACCTACTTACAAAATTAGTCTTAATGTTTCCAGAGTTAGAGTATTTAATATATGACAATATAGATAAGATATCTTCTCTTGGTTGGGAAAATCTTATATTGGAAGATTTGGAAAGGTATCAAGATATATGTAAGTGGGAAAAATTAAACGAAACTAATTGGAACAACATTACAAGAAAACACCCATCTTTAAATTATTTAAAACAAAAATATTTTTTATTTTAAATTTATTTAATTTCGTCTATAACTGAATCTTTTGAGCCTTTTTTTATTTTACTTTTCCAATTAGATAAAATATCTATTGTAGAATCTATATCTTTTATTGCATCTTCATAGTCATCATCTTCTATTTTTTGAAGAAGATTTTTTGAATGCTCTTCAAACTCACCTTTATAGTCACTCCAAGATTTTGTAGTGTACTTAGTTATTAAATCACTCTCATCTATTCCAGAAATGGTTTCTCTAACCATTTTTCTTATTTCTTCTATGCTAAAACTCATTATATAATAGTGTTTTAAATAAATATTATATTTTTTTTGTTTTACTCTTGTTTTTTTATAAAAAAATTTTATATTTGTAATGTCAAACGAGACAAATAGTTCATTGAAAATTAAAAAAAATAATTTTTTTTTGTTATTAGAAAAATGTTTTTATATTTGAAGTATTACACGTTCTTTCTAATAAAATATATGCCTAATTAGCTTAAATGCAAGAGCGCTCGCCTGAACAGCGAGAGGTCTAACGGTCGCGCCGAGATTAGGCACAAATGGTAAGATAGCTCAGCCCTGGTAAGAGCAGCCGCCTGAACAGCGGTGTGTCGGGTCAAGAGTTTCTTTTGAAAATCTTGTGTATCTTCGGATATGGTTCAAATCCCCCTCTTGCCACTAACTATAGTAGTAATTACAAAAGCTACTATTAAACGCCTAATTAGCTTAAATGCAAGAGCGCTCGCCTGAACAGCGAGAGGTCTAACGGTCGCGCCGAGATTAGGCACTAAACAATAGAGAGTAAGTTTTATATTTGCTCTCTATTTTTTTTTATTTATTGTTAGGGAAGTGATTCTTCTTAAAAATCTAACTAAAGGTGGTTAGTAAAGTCTTCATTTTTTTGAAGCACCACTGCTGTTCTGTCAGCTAAAAGAGCTTAATCAGCTTAGCAGAAAAGCATCGCCCAGGGCCGTGAGGTACAGGAGAGACTAGGGAACTCTTAAAGGATGCTGCATAAGGTTTTGTGCCCAAGTTTACTTATGCTTTTTTTGTTTATATTTATTAGAAAATTAATTAAAATATGTCCAAAATTAAACTTGAATATATTTGGATTGACGGTCAAAATCCAACTCCTGAATTAAGGTCTAAAACTAAAGTGATAGACTACGAAAAAATAAACAACTTTAATATAGAAAATTTTCCAATATGGAGCTTTGATGGTTCAAGCACAGAGCAAGCAGATGGAGATGATAGCGATTGTTTGCTAAAACCTGTTTCATATTATGTTGACCCATTTAGAGAAAATTCTTTCCTTGTTATGTGTGAAGTTTTAAATCCAGATGGAACTCCTCACAAAACTAATAACAGAAGAAGGCTTGTTGAAGCTTATGAAAATAACAAAGAAACAGAGCCTCTATTTGGAATAGAGCAAGAATATGTTTTATTGGAGAACAATCTAGACAAAAATTCAAAACAACAACTTTTAGGATGGCCAGAAAGTGAAGATAACATGAGCCCTCAAGGAAGGTATTATTGTGGCGTAGGTGCTGATAGAGTTATTGGTAGAGAAATTGCTGAAATACATATGGAAATGTGTTTAGCTGCAAACATTGGAATTACTGGTATAAATGCAGAAGTTATGGCTTCTCAGTGGGAGTATCAAGTTGGCACTTTGGGTGCGCTTGAAGTTTCTGACCAATTGTGGATTTCTAGATGGATTTTAAATAGAGTTTGTGAAAAATATAACGTTAAAGTTACAATTGAGCCAAAACCTTTAAAGGGTGACTGGAATGGTTCTGGAGCTCACATTAACTTTAGCACAAAAGAAATGAGAGAAGAAGGTGGAATAGAAGCTATAAAAGATGCTTGTGAAAAACTTTCTTTAAAACACAAAGAACATATTGAGGCTTATGGTTCTGGAAATGAAGATAGATTGACTGGGCTACATGAAACTTGTGATATAAACACATTTAGATATGGAGTTGCAGATAGAGGTGCTTCAATAAGAATTCCAAGGCAAGTATCAGAAAATGGTTGTGGATATTTAGAAGATAGAAGACCATCTTCTAATGTTGACCCTTATAAGGCTTGTAAAATGCTTATAGAAACTTCTTGTGAAAAATTAGAATTAGCTTATTAAGTTGCAACTACATCTTCAGGGTATACAGTCTGTTTAGTTCCAGCCAAATCACCAGCATACCATAAAACATTTAAATTATTCCTAGCAGGAATTGAATCATCTACTCCTACATTTAATATTTTACCTTTAGACAAATCAGATATTTTTTCAACAAACATACCTGTTTTTACTGAAACCTCTTCATCACTACCTCTTTTTTTTATTTTAAGACCCCCAACACCTTCTTCTTCTATAGATTCCATTAAGGCTTTTCTGATTACTCTTCTTATTTCATTCATTGTTAAAATGTTTTCTATAAATATAAAATTATTTTGAAACAGTTTATATTTTATATATTTTTACATAAAACTAAATATTATGAATTATAAAGAATATCAAAGTCAAAGTGAGAGAACATGCCCAAATTTAAAAGATAATTTAAGAGAAGGCCTATCTGACGAATTACACATGGTTATAGGTATATCTACTGAAGCTGGCGAGCTATTAGATGCTTATAAGAAACATTTTGCTTATGGAAAAAATTTAGACATTGTAAATGTAGGAGAAGAAATTGCAGATATAATGTGGTATATTTCAAATCTTTGTAGAATAAAGGGTATAGATTTAGAAGAGATGATGGAAAGAAATATAAATAAACTAAAAGCAAGATACCCAGATAAATTTAGTCAAGAAAAAGCATTAAATAGAAATCTTGACATTGAAAGAGACATACTTGAAGGAGAAAAATAATCTTTAATATGTGTAATTTTTTTTTTTAAAATTCGTTTATAATTTATATGAATAAGTTTAAATATAATTATGTATCTAATGTTTATGATGTAAAACATATTAAAACATTTAATACAAATGAAGAATATTGTGATTACATGAGGAAAGAGCATTCTAAATCGATTTCTGAAGATAATTACGATAGACGAGATATCGTCTTATATAAAGGAGAAAAAGTTATTTTAAAAGAATTTTCTAACAACAGAGAAATGTTTTTTTGCAGTTGTGGAAATAGTTTTGACATAAAAACTAATCTAAGAAAAAATGTAACACCTAGTAATCCTGTAGTTTATTGTAAAAATTGTAAACAACTAAAAACAAAAAACACTATAAGGCTACATTCTAGATTAGATGCTAATATAAACAATTTAAATTATTACTTTTTTGAGGATGAAAAAAAAGTTAAGATTGTTAAATTCGAAGAGTTTGTTGGCATTAATATGTACTCTAAAAAAATATTTAAAAAAGAATACACTTCTAGCTTAAGTTTTAACAAAAACACAAAAAGAATTTATCTATACAATTCCAGAAAAAAACACAACAAAGTTATATCTTTAGGGTTATACAATTTACATAATTGTTTACATAATTTTTTTGCAGGAGCATTCTATTTAAAATCCAAGTCTTGTACTATGCCTCAAAATCCTAATTTTATAATTAAAAATAAAGAAACTGCTTTACTCAAACCTTTTAACAGTTTTCTTAATTCTATAACTAAATTCATAGATGAAAGAGATGTGAATAGAGTAAGTAATTATTTGCATAAATTAGAAAGTAAAGAGACAGGAAAAATTAATAAAGATAGTTTTGAATCATATATAGACAGCGTATACATTTTGCTTTCAATTATTCAATATCCACATTTATGTAATATATTATTTAATAAAGGAATTGATTTTTACAAATCTACATTATTAAGATGTCCTTCTTTAAGTTATTTTCCAAAACAAAAACCTACTTCACCGATAGAAATAACAAAAGAAATTATAATTTCGTCAATTAAACATTCTAATAAAATGCATCGTAGGGAAGCTAATTTCTATCCTAACATGAATGATAGACTTTTTGAAAAAATTAAAAAAAACAACTCTACAATAAAAGAATATAGAAAAATAAAAATACCAAAATATATCTATAAAAAAATAACAGAAGATTACTATTTAAATAAACTTTCTCTTCCTATTAGTGAAATTCATACTTTTATTTCATATTATTTAAGCATTATAAATAAAAATATAATGACTAAAGAAGATATTATAGATTTAATAGAAAAATTTGGATTATATAATGTAGAACTTTGTGTATCAAACTTATCAGACACTTATACTAATGATGGTTTCATTTTTGAAATTCATGATAATAATTTAAAAAATAAAATTAAACATTTTTTAAATTTAAAAGACAACGAGCCCTATAGTGAATTATTCATAGAACACAATGAAATTTCTGAACGTGCTCATATTTACAGAGATTTGTGTAATATGTTGATTATGAGAAACCAACCTTTAGAAATTCTTTTTAAAATAAAAACATGGGATGGTGTTGTTGAGTTGCATGATGAAATTACATCTTTAATTAATTTAGAAAAAATAGAAAAATTTAATGAAGGCATAAAAGAACATTCTAAAAATTATAATCATATAAAAGATTATAAAATTAACAATGTAAGCTTTACCTTAATAGATAATGTACAACTTTTAGAAGAAGAGTCTAGATTAATGAAGCATTGTGTAAAATCTTATGCTAATGGACTTTCTGAGGGGAGACATTTATTGTTTTCTGTAAAAGATGAAGAAACCAAAGAAAGAGCTACTTTAGAATTTAGAAACATAAGCAAACAAGTGTATTACGAACGAGCTGGATTTACAATCAAAACAGAAGAAAAATTAATTTCTGAAACAGATATTTGGAAGTTTAGTCAATTAAAAGCTAAATACAATAATAAAACAACTCAAAAAATAGTTGATGCATTAAAAGTTTTTTGTGATGAATTTTTAGTAAAAAACAATATAAAACACATTATAGATTTTGATACAAATCACGATTTAAATTTGTCATCTAAAAAAATAAACTATGGATTAGAACCAGATTTTCGAAACCAAAGAATGGATGATTTATTTTATGAAGAATTAGATGATGATTTACCTTTTTAAAAAATATGAAAAAAGAAACAACTAAACTATTGATAATAGGTAACATGCGGCATGGCAAGGATTCCTTAGCTGAAATCCTTAGAGATGAGTTTGGGATGACATTCGAATCTTCATCACAAGCTGCTGCTGATATTTTTCTTTATGATTTATTAAAAGATAAATATGACTATAAGACACCAGAAGAGTGTTTTGAAGATAGAATGAATCATAGACAAGAGTGGTATGAAGCTATATGTGAATACAATAAAGATGATAAGACCAGATTAGCTAAAGGTATAATAGAAAGAACTGGGTGTTATGTAGGTATGAGAGATAGAGATGAAATCAGAGAATGTATTAAGCAAGGGTTGTTTGATTTAATTGTTTGGGTTGATGCTTCTGGAAGATTGCCTGAAGAGTCATCAGCATCTTTTAATATTGACAAAAGCTGTGCAGATGTTATTGTAGAAAACAATGGCACATATGAAGAGTTCTACGAAAAAGTAATTAGATTAGGAAATGTTATTTTTAAATAATTTTTTTATTTAAATTAAATTAAATAAATTTGTAATATTAAAAACAAGAAAATGAATATTTTAATGAGTCCATCACCAGCTGTAGAGCCAGCACCAGTTAAAGAGCCAGACACTAAACCTGCAGAGCCTAATACTACACCGTCACCTGATAAGGATAATGACCCTTGGAATGTGCCAGAGCCTTCAGTAGAACCAACACCAAAAGCATAAACGAAAAAAAATATAATAAGATGCCAGTAGCAGAATTAAGAGAAGTAAGAGATTTTAGAGAAAATTTAGGTGAAGAAATAAATGTATTGCCTGATAGAGAAATAGTTTCTAAATTAAACAATAATCAACATCCTTTTTATAATAACGATTTCTTTTCAAGTAATCCAGCAGCATTATCTGCAAACGAATTTAAAAGGTGTGTAGAACTTTATCAAAGAAGATGTCCTAACGGTGGTGACCCAATGAGAGCAATGATGTTAATGCAAGAAATTATGCTTATGGAAGACCCAGATAAAGAAATTCTTCAAGAGATTGCTATCGATTTGGTTAAAGAAATGTATAATGTTCCTGATACCATAGATTTAAGAGGAATGTTAGAGCAAAAAAATTCTGAAGAAGAGTGTGATGGTGGTGATGACGATGATGATGATGATAATGAAATTTCGGAAGAAAGAAAGTCTGAGTTACAACATTTTATTGAAAAACGAAGAATACTAAATTCAATAGTTCATGGATGTGCTGTTCATCAGTGGACTTCTGCATATTATATAGTTCAAGAAAGACTAAACGAAGTAAACCCTCAACTAATAGACAAATACAATGAAATAGCAGCTTTAGTTAATTACTGGAATTGGATGTATTATTTTGAGCCAATGTTTGAAATGGGTCAAAAACCTATGTTACAAGGAATAAATAAAGTCAATGTAAAGGAAAAGAAAATTGAAGCATACGGAATAAATTTTCCAGTTTTAATTCACGAACTTTCAAAAGGAGTAATTGATTATATAACTACTGCAGGAGTTCCAAATGAAACTGATGATGGAGTAACACCAGAAGAGTTAAAGTATATATATAGTGAAGCTGATAATTATGCTCATGAGCAATGGCATTACTTTTTTGGCCCTACACTATGGAGGTCTATGTTAGAAACTGCAGATGTTGGAAGTGAAAATCTTATTCCTATTATTAGAAAAATGTCAGAAATGAACTATGAACAACTTTCGCAATTTTGCAACAATATAGTTTTCTACCCAGAAGAATTTGGAATTGAAGAAATGTCTAAAATAAAATAAGACAACTCAATCTAAATTTATTTAAAGAGGGTATTTTATATCCTCTTTTTTGTTTTAATTTATATTTATTATTAAATCATTATGATGAATAAAAACATAAGAAACTCAATAAGATTAATTTTAGAAAGAGAATATCTAAGAGAGAGTATGGAAGAGGCTCAAAAAGATAAGCTAGTTTCTATGTTGAATTCGTTAGAGTTTAAAGATGATATTATAAATGCTGGTGGTAATATATATGCAGTAGGAGGAATTGTAAGAGATGCCATAATGAACAAGCCTAGTGATGATTTAGATATAGTTGTTAGAGGAGTTCCTTATGATGAGCTTTTTTCAATACTTTCTAAATATGGAACAGCCACAGATACATCACACGAAAAAGAGGAAGGTGATAAAGATTTTGGCTCAACTAAATTTGTTTCTAGTAACCAAGATTTCAACAAATACTTAAATGATAATGGTGTTAAAAAAGATATAGATGTTATGCTTCCTCGTAAAGATGCAAAAGACCCAAACATAAAAGGTCATAAAGGCATTAAATCTGACATAAACCATATGTATAGTATAGAAGATGATTTAGAGAGAAGAGACATTACTATAAATGCCATAGCAATGGATATAAATGGTAACCTAATAACAAAAGGAACTGGTTTAGAAGATATAAAAAATGGAGTTATAAAAGCTGTAAGTAAAGATGCTTTTATAGAAGACCCTTTAAGAATGTTAAGGGCTGTAAGATTTAATGCAAGATTTGGATACGATTGGGACCCAGAAACAATAGAGCTAATACGAGATAATGTAAAACTTTTGTCTGACAAAAAAGAACTCCCTAAGGAGAGGTTTCTAATGGAGTTTGAAAAAATGATAGGAAAATCAGACTTAGGAAAAGCTGTAAAATTATTAGTAGACTTAGGGATGTACGAAGCTATATTTGGAGTTGAATCTAAAATTAAAGACTTTGAAAAATTCAAAAAAGCGAATAACGTTGGAGAAATGGGGTACATGATGTTCGAAGAGCAACCTAGAGAACTAATCGTTCCACTAATAAGAGACAATATTACAAATAGTAATTATTACTTGTCTTATGCAGAAGTGTTAAATTTATATCAAAACCTTATTAATTCTAACTTAAGTGATGAAGATAAAATCTTTGAGCTATCTCTACTTTACAATAAAAATAAAGATGCTTTATTAGAATCTTCTTACATTAATAAGGAAGATGTAGAAATTGCTAAACTATTTGATTCAGGAAGGCTTCCTGTAGACAAAAAAGGAGTAAACCTTAAAGGAGGGGAAATAGTTGATGTTATAAAAGATTCTGGCGGTAGGGAATTCAAAAAAAGCATAGGAAATGCACAAGAATTTGCAAGAAAAGCTATTTATAGTGGAGAAATAAAAAATGAACCAAATAGCATTAAAGATTTTTTATTCGATAAAGCTGAATATTGGATGGAAATTTGATTAAATTAAATTTTTATCTTTAGAATATCCTTCATAAATTTTTGGTTTTTCTCTACCAAACTTTCTAATCATAAGACCAGAGAAAGAGTGTGCTTCATTTTCTTCATTAGAACCATCTTCTCCAGAGTTAGGATATAACCTATTTTCTAACATTTGTTTCATGTGCATTAATTCATGAGCAACACTTCTCATTATATCAACCATGTGTCTGCCTTTGGAATAAACGTGAATATCATGATTGTTTGGGTTGTATGATGCTGTTGTTCTTAGCTTTTCATCTCTAGTGCCTCTTAAATAAATTTTTGTAGGAATATTGATACCTGCATTATTACAGCAAAATATTATAAACTCTTTAAAATCTTCTGAATTATTTCCGTGTTCATCATTTATATTTTTTTCTATAAACAAATTGTGATTATTATTTTTAAGTTCTACAGATTCATTTAAGCTAAAAAGAGGGTTTGATAAATATATAACAAAATTATCATCTTCAACATATACGTTATAACCCCTTTCTATTACTGCTTTTTTAAAGTCTTCTTGATTATATCCTTCAAAATTAGAAATAGGAACATATATTTTATCTTTATTTAAAAATACAGTACTAGAATTCTCTTCATCTAGACCCATCCCATACATTATATTAAATATATTTTGTAGCTTTTGTTTGTTGTCTGATTGAAAAATTTCATTATCTACCTCTATTTCATTGACTTTTTCTGGTAAAGATTTAAAATTGGTATCATCTGAAAATTCTTTAGCCCACTTTTTCCATTTTTTACCCATTTTTCCAGGCTTATTTGCCATGGCATAAAAATATCTTTGTTGAGCTTTAGAAGAAAACTTTTCTAATAACGGCTCACCCTTAAGGTGCCTGTTGTAAATTTCTAATGCTTTAGGCTCATCTACTAATCCACACTCTATAGCATCTGTATAGTAATTTCCATTATGGTCTAAATGTTGAAGTGCTATTTTTCTAGCTTCATCTCTGCTGTCAGTATGTTCCATTTCCACTTCTGTACCTATTTCTACTTCTATAATATCATATTCACTAGGAGAAGCTGTTTCTATATCTGTAGCAAATATTTCATCCTCTTCAGAAAGTAAGGTATCTCTTTTTGAAATTCCCATATCCATACCATCTCCATACGAATCTCCATCAACATCTACACCTTTCTTTTTCCATTTATTTATCCAATCTTCCATGGAAGCGTGAAAACCTTTTGAATTAAAAAATTCGTTAATCTGATTTCTAATAATTTTTCTTACAACTTCATTAACTTGCTCTACACCAACATAAGCTCTAACTGTATCATAGCCTAACTTTTCTAAAGCTTTAAATCTATGAACTCCATCTATGATAGAGTTGTTTTTTGAGTCAAAAATTATAGGAGGGTAGTCTGGATTGAATTTTGTTTTTTCAACGTATAAATCTACCTTTTCATCATTGTAGTCATAGTCTTTTTTGTTTATGGCAGCTACAGGTATTTCTTGTATAACGTATTTAGAATATGGCAATATTTTTTTGCTTATTTTTTCTTTTTGAGAATCGTCTTTAAACTTAATTTTACTTATTAGCTCTTCAGAGGTTATGTAATTTTGATTTTCATCATATTCATATGTAGAATTGCTTTCTTCATTTATTGATAAAGATTTATCATATGCATTTCTTACTGCATCAAATAATCTACCTATAAATCCATTATTTCTTAAATATTTAAATACTAAATTCTCTTCAGAAAATTCACCAGCTTTATCTAAGCCAGAGCGTCTCATTTTTTTTATTTTATCTTTAAGTTTTTTACCTTCAGATTGAATTTTTTCTAAATCTTTTATAGATTCTACTTTTTCTATTTTTTTAACTACTGATTTTATTTTCTTTTTAATAGACCTTCTATCTATTTTAGGATTATCTAAAGAAGGTTTTTTTAACCATTTATCATCTTTTATACTATAAACAGCGCCCATTCCACCAGTTGGAGCTTCTATGTCTTGAGCATACGGCTCTACACTAAATCCTTTTATTTTTATGTCATGCTTTGCAATCCAAACATCTTTTTTTGCATCAACATATTCAAAAGCAAAATCTTTATCTTCACTAATATCGTTGTAGTCTATTATAATATGTAAATCTATATCGCTAAAGTTAGTCCAGTTATAATTTGCTAAACTACCAGTAAACCATATATCAATTATTTCTGCATCAACTTTTAAAGACTCATAAAAATCTTTAGCTATAACTTTAAGAGCTTTTGAAATTTTTGGCCTTAATTCAGTTCCATCCCAAATTTCTTGATTTAGATTATCGTGAACATATTTTGCTGGGAGCTTTATGTCTTTTGAAGAGTTTTCTTTCAAATTTTTATACGCAGCAAAATATTTAGCAGGACCTTTAGGGTTTCTGTATTTTCTACTTTTTTTAGAAGTTAATGAAACCGTTCTAGGAGTTCCTCCTTTTTCGCTAATGGTTATAGCAGATTCTTTAATTATTTTTTTTTCTAATTTTGATAAAGACATATCAAGTATAAATATGCTTTAAAAATAGAAATTTGTATAATTTATGATTTAGTTTTTTTATCAAAAAACTTATTAAGTTTTGTGAATTCTAAAATGGTTTTTGTACCTTCTTCTGTTTATTAAATACATTTTTGTATCACTTCCTTCGTCACCACCAACAACTTCTTTAAAATTGTTTGATTCTATTAAGTTTTTTAAATCATCCATCTTTATATTCCAAATCTCATTTAATTTAGGCATATAATACACATAATATTCAGCTTCAGAAACTGAAATCCCAGAAGGTTTACCTCTACTTTCGAATTCTACAACTATATTGCCAGTATCATTTTGAGGAGATAGTAAAACATCAGTTTTTACTTCATACTTAATTTCTCTTTCTTCAAAAGACATTAATAGGTCATATTTATTATCTTTGTTATCAGAAACAAAATCGTAACCTTTATTTATCATAAAATCTCTTACAAAATCTTCTCCATGCTCACCAGTAATTATATCTTTTTTAAAGTTGTAATTACCAGATTCTTCAAAAACTTTTTTCATAATTAGAAATTACTACAATATAGCAAAAAAGAAATAGAAAATAAAGTAAATTATTATTTTTTTAATAAAGGATTGTTGAAGCTTAGAAGTTGCTTCATTCTGTCTAGTTCCTCAGATAACATTTTAGCTTCTTTGGATTCTTGTATAAACTCTTCAGGATGTACTGTTTCGAATTCTATCTTAATAAACTCTGGCTCTTTATTGCAATGTATACAATCACATTCACAATTATGTGCTATTTGCTTGTCCTCTTTTAAGTGTAAGTTTATTTTTTCTTTCTTAGAAATAGCTTTTGCTTCAGAAATAATAAAACTTTCAAACTTTTTATTTACAGAATTCATTAGACAAATTTTATAATAAATATGTTGAAAAAATAAAACATTAGAATTATTATTTAGAATTTAAGCTATTCTTAAAAAACTTTATATGAGATATGAAAGCTTCTTCTATTTCTTTATCTATATTTTTAGGCAAATCTATTGAAGCTAAAGCACCAGTTTCAAACGCTTTAAGTTGACCTAGGAGTTCTCCTATGTCTTCTTCTTTAGAATCATCTTCATTTTTTATATTTGTTGTGGTTGCATAATATTCAAGTATACACTTTATTAAGCTTATAAATTCTACAGTTTTTGAATTTGAATTGTTTTCCATTTCTTTTTTTTTATAAAAATAAATAATTTAAATAAAAAATAAAGTTTTACTTGTATTTTTAAATATAAAACGTATATTTGTAAAAATTTAAATAAAATATTATGAGTCAAACTGTAGCTGGAAAAATTTATCAAATTAAAGAAGTTGAAAAAATAACAGAAAAATTTTCTAAAAGAGAATTTGTTTTAGAAATATCTAACAATCCTGCTTATGTGGAGAAAGTGTTATTCACACTTATTATGGACAAAACTGATTTAATAGATAATTATAAAGTTGGTGACAGTATAACTGTAAATTACAACCTAAAAGGTAGAGAGTGGACTAGCCCTCAAGGTGATGTTCGATTTTTTAACACTCTAGAGGTTTGGAAAATTTCTGAGGGAGAAAGTAAAGTTGAACAACCAACTCAAGAAGATTTAAAAAATGTAGTATCTAATGATGAAGATGGGGACGATTTGCCTTTCTAAGTCTATAGAGAATCTTTTATAATATCAATAGTAATATCATAGTCTTCTTGACTAGTTTCTTTTATAAACTGTTTTTTTAAGCTGTTTTCTTTTAGTAGCTTAAGAGCTGCTTTTAATCCATAATCTCCAAATAGTTCGTCTCTAATTATTGTGGATATGTATTTATTAAGTTGATTGTTTGATAGAAAAACATCTAGAACATCTTTTTGTAAAAACATTTTAGTTAAGTCTTTTTCTGAATTTACATCTAAGAAATCTGATAGCAACTTTAAATTTCTGTCTAAATCTTCAAAGTTGTAAAAAAATATAAAATTTATTATATTTTTATTTTCTAACAAAACTTTTTTCATTATATCATAAAATAAACCTCCACTTTCTTCAAAAAGTGTAAATATATTGTATAGAGATTTTGTTTTTAAAGTTTCTTCCCACCACTTCTCGCTTAAAATTTGTTTTTCTATATTTATTGGGTCTAAACTAACAAACAAATCAGATAATGGTATATAGTTAGGTTCTTTTTCTGATATTTTATTTAAAATTTCATGACTAAAATCTTTAAATTTACTACCTCCTTTTATAAGTTCTGGCTTTTCCCTTAATATATCTAATATTTTAGAGTCTTCATATAAATCTGATATGTAAAAATTATCATCTTTTCTATATGATGAATAATTAAAATTGTTAATGTGTGGAGACATTATAAAATCAAATATATAATCGTGATACTTATTTTTAGGTTTAGTGTTTCCTGGTCCTCTCATTTGTTTCACTGTTCCTGAACTATCTATATCTGCTGTTACGGCTGGGCTTTTATCTTTTCTGAGAGAATACAGAACACCAGAAGCTTTGCCACAATGACCCATTGCTTTAGCTTCTTTCTCGCAAAAATCTTTGTCTAAACTTATCCAATAGTATCCGTCTGGGAAGCTCATCACAACAGTTCCATCTTCATCTTCTATTTTCCCACTTCTAATTAAAGAAATTTTATGATGCCAATTCTCTGACCTTTCTAAAGCTTCTTCAAAAGTTAGTTTATCAAAATTTATGACATCTAATTCTCTAGCCAAATCCCCTGTTCTACCATGAAGCCAATCAGCAATAAAAGTATATTCGCCTTCAATTTTTTCTATTTCTTTTTGAATAACATCTTTAAGCTCTTCAGACAAGTTTCCTTCTTTCATTTGCTTTTCAAAACTATCTCTCTCAGCCCCAGAAAATCTTCCTAGTATTATGTTTTTAAAATCATTAGAGAACCAACGCCAGTATTTTTTAGATATTTTTCCTATAATCCAATCAGCTACAAATTCTGGTAGCTTTACTTTTTTAATTATTTTATCTTTTGCCGATTCAGATAAAATACCAGAAAGCATTTGAATTCTTTTTATGTAATTTTCACTTAACATGTTAAACATAAATATCCTTGAAAAAGTTCTTTTAATTATTTATATTTGTATTCAAATGAGCCAAGATATAATAAAGCAAAATATAGATTTTTATTTTTCAAAAAAGAAAGATTTGAAAAATGATTATATATTACTACTAGACAAAGAAGTAGAAATTAAAGTTGTAAATGTTGAAAGCAAATCTCATTCTTTTCACAAAACAAAAGAAGTGCCTACTAGATACAATATAAATTGTGTTCCAAACAAAGAATTAAGTTTAGAAGATATAGATAAATTTAATCCTGATAAAATTGATTCAAAATACTTTTGGAAATACGCCGTAGAAAAGTTTCCTCAATTTTCTATAAGCACATACCCAGAATGTAGAAGTGATGAAGATGTTAATAGAGCAAATTTTAATGCGTCAATATGGACTGGTTTTTATCATAAACTAAAAAGTAAAATAGAATCTAAAAATAATTGTAAAATTTTAGAAATAGGTCCTGGTTATGGTAGTTTGTTCTACCCTTTAACAAAAAAGTATTCTAATATAATTTATTATGCAATAGATTTAAATAAACTTTTTTACTATGATGGCTTATTTGAGTGTGATGGTAAATCAATACCAAAAGAAGTGGGCTCTGATTTTGATTTAATATTTGCTTTTAATGTTTTTAATCATTTAAGCAAAAAACAGAGAACATCTTATTATAAGAGTATTTATAAAAACTTAAATGAAGGAGGGAAGTTTATATTTACTAACTTTTTATTGATGAAAGAAGATGATTTAAGCAGAAATTTTTTAGACTACTTTGATAGTAAAGGAAATTATTATAACAATTTTCTTTCTCAATTTATTATAATAGATTTTTATGAAGATTTAGCAGATGAATTAAATGATTTAGGATTTTCTATAAATGTAAAACTCTCTCAAGGATTGGCAGTAATAGAATGTGAAAAATAAATTTATGAACGAATATTTTATATCAAAAAGATTAGAAATATCAATAGATATTTGTGGAAGCGAAAAAAGATTAAAAGAAATAGGTTTTGACGGTGTAATGGGATTTGAAAGTATGGTCGAACAATTAAATGAAATGAATTTTTTTGAAGTTGAAAACATACTTAAAAATTTAATTTTTATGGGTGGGTTAAATAAAGATTTTGCAGTTTTTTTGATAAATTCAGATTTTTTAGATGAAAATAAGTTTTATCAAAAAGATGATATGTTTAACATATCTGAAGAAAATTTATTAAAGTTAATCTATAAAAATGAAAATATAGAATCAAAAGAAGAAATAGAAGAAATAGAAGCTGATGAAATAGAAAGGATATATAAAAAATATTCATCTAATAAAAAAGAACCCACTAAAACGAATGTTGATATTGAAAAATATATAAATAAAGAATATAAATATAAGCTTTCAAAATTTAAAGAAAATCTAGATTTGAATGTTTATAATTGGATGGAAAATAATTTGAAAAATATGCCAGCTGAAGATTATGGCATGTTTTTATATTTAATAAATAAAATTAGAGAAAATGGAACAAAATAAAATGCCTTGGCATATGAATAGAGAAATGAGAGTGGTTTATGCATTTGACAAACCTTCTTGTCATTCCTGTCTATGTAAAGAGTGTGGCTCTTCTATAAAAAGAAAATTCATTTTTAAAATTATACCAATTAAGAAAGAAAAAGGATGTATAAATTTTAATTGTAAAAACTTTTTCTACAATCAACAATAATTGTATATTTACATTATATGGGGATGACTTGGATTTGACTTTTGGTCGCAAGTTTGAAAACTCAGGCAAAGGTGATGACTTACCATCAAATCTCTTAAACGGAGAATCAAAGTTTGCGTTAGCAGCCTAGTATCTAGACTATAATGCACATCATGTCAATAAGTATACTTGTAATTGACTTAGATGTTAAACGAAGTAGCTTTTAGTTACCATTTCTATTTTTAAAAAATGAAAGGCTGAAGATTAGTTATGAGTAAACCGAACAGTAATAAGGGAACTCTTTATTTTGTTTGTTTAGAAAAATAAACTAAGCCTGTAAAAAGTTTCTTATGGAAGCTAGAAGGACGAGGGTTCGAAACCCTCCATCTCCACACATTATTTTATATTAAGTTATAAATTGTATGACAAAAAAAACTTTTAAAGTAGGTTTTGATATACATGGGATAATAGATAGACAACCAGAATTGTTCCAAAAAATAACAAAGCTACTTAAAGAAAATGGATGTGAGATTCATATTTTAACTGGCTCACACATAACTAGCGAAATAGAATCGCAACTAAAGTCCTACAAAATAAATTAT
>Ga0255759_10000908_pt1 | contig 26776 bp, 26 predicted proteins | sample 101ome_20_FD_179959 | JGI IMG/M metagenome (GOLD analysis project Ga0255759, IMG submission 179959) | Coastal salt marsh microbial communities from the Groves Creek Marsh, Skidaway Island, Georgia - 101404AT metaG (version 2) | ecosystem: Environmental > Aquatic > Marine > Intertidal zone >...
TATAGGCACCAGCACCACGGTGAACATAAAGATCAAAATCATAACCACTGCCACAAGCATTTTTACCGATAAGGTTGTTGTCATAAGCTTCAGCAATTGCTTTTTCTAATTGAACATATTCGTGATGATACTCACCTCTGATATAGATGTAACACTTAGTTGCTTGGATTGCGTAGGAAGCTATTAAACACCCTTCGATCAAAGTATGAGGATCATTTCTTATAATCTCTCGATCTTTACAGGTACCCGGCTCAGACTCATCTGCATTAACAACTAAATAATGTTGTTTGCCAGTATCCTTTGGCATAAAAGACCATTTCAATCCTGTAGAAAATCCTGCCCCTCCTCTTCCTCGAAGTTGACTAGATTTTACCAACTCAATAACATCATTTTGACTTCTTGATAAAATTTCTTTGGTATTAGACCAAGATCCTCTTTTTTTAGCGCCCTCTAGAAAGGCATCGTCAAAGCCATGAAGATTTTGAAAAATTTTATCTTTATCGCTAAGCATTTTCTGAGCTCTTTCTTCCCTTTTGGGAGCCAATTTTATTTGGAATATTATTTTTGATATTTTCTATAATTTGCTTAGTTGAGTCTTGATCAAGATCTTCATAAAAATCATTATTAATTTGTATCATAGGTCCGTTTGAACAGGCGCCCAAACACTCAACTTCCACAACTGTAAATAGATTATCTTCACTCGTTTCATTAATTCCACATTTGGTTTCTTTACAAATCGTATCAGTGATTTTATCTGAACCTCTTAGCCAACAAGGTGAAGTTCGACAAACTTGAATTAAATTTTTCCCAACAGGTTGAGAATTATACATTGAGTAAAAGGAGGCTACTTCAGTTACTCTAATCTTTGGCATTTGAAGTGTTTCCGCAATTGCCTCAATACATTCTATACTAACCCAATTTTTATTTTGTTCTTGGGCCAAATAAAGCAAGGGCATCACCGCGCTTTGCTTGCGTTCTTTAGGATATTTAGAAATAATTTTTTTAATTTCTTTTAAATTTTCTTTTGACCATTCAAATTTTTCACCTGAACGAATAAAATTATTTGATAAACCTGGATGATTACCACTCATCGATCAATTTCTCCAAAAACAATATCAAGACTTCCTAAAATGGATGGTAAATCAGCTAATTGATGACCTTGAGATAAAAAATGCAAAGCTTGAAGATGAGGGAAACCGGGAGCTCTGAGTTTACATCTATAGGGCTTAGAGCTTCCGTCAGAAACAAGAACAACACCAAACTCCCCTTTGGGTGCCTCAACTGAACGGTAAGTGATACCCTCAGGTACACGATAACCCTCAGTGAAGAGTTTAAAATGATGGATAATTGCTTCCATTGAGTTCTTCATCTCAGATCTTTTAGGCGGTGTAATTTTATTGTCTTCAATCATGACTGCGCCATTAGGGATTAGATCTATACATTGAAGAATAATTTTTACAGACTCTCTCATTTCCTCCATACGTACTAAATAACGATCGTAGGTATCTCCTGTCTTTCCAACAGGAATGGAGAACTTTACTTTATCGTAAACATCATAAGGTTGGGACTTTCTTAAATCCCACGCAACACCACTTGCACGTAGAACCGGGCCACTACAACTTAATCGTACGGCATCCTCTTTGCTTAAGATTCCTATATCAACTGAGCGTTGTTTGAAAATTCTATTTTCTGTTAGCAGTTCTTCGAGTGTATCAATGAACTTTGGAAAATTTTCAAAATAAACTCTCATTTTTTCTAAAAGTCCATCGGGTAAATCTTGATGAACACCTCCGGGTCTAAAATAAGCAGCATGGAAACGAGCACCAGAAACAGCTTCATGAAACTCCAACATTTTTTCTCTTTCCTCAAATGCCCATAGCATTGGTGTCGCCGCACCAATATCCATGGCGAATGCAGGAATATTAAGTAAGTGATTTAAAATTCTTGTTACTTCAGCAAACATGACACGAATATATTGTGCCCTTTCAGGTGCCTGAATATTCAAAAGATCCTCTACGGCAATTGCAAAAGCATGCTCTTGACACATTGGCGATACATAATCGAGTCGATCAAAATACGGGATAGCCTGAGTATAGGTTTTTTGCTCAATAAGTTTTTCTGTACCTCTGTGTAATAATCCAATATGAGGTTCTGCTTTATTAACAACTTCACCTTCTAGTTGAACTAGCAATCGAAGAACGCCGTGTGCAGCTGGATGCTGTGGACCAAAGTTAAGAGTTACAGGTTTAAAATTTTCAGACATTATTTTTTTAATTCTTCTTGAATAGTTTCTTTCATACCTTCCCAAGGGCTTTCATTGTCAAAGTCTCTAAACTCTTGTTTTAAACTAACCGGTTCATAGACAACTTTTTTTAGATTTTCATCGTAGCGAACCTCTTCATATCCGGTTAAAGGGAAGTCTTTTCTTAACGGATGGCCTTGAAAATTATAATCATTCATTAGTCTTTGAAGATTAGGATGGTTTTTAAATTTAATCCCAAAAAGGTCATAGCATTCTCTCTCATACCAATCAGCACACTCAAAAATTTGAGTTATGGAGTCAATGTTTAAATCCTCCTCTGAAATATTAGTAAAAACAAATAACCTTTTATTAAATTTTAAACTCAGAAAAGTATAAATTAGCGTATAACGCTCACTAGAATATCCTGTTTTAGAGAGGATATTATCAGTTGCAGTGATATCGATTAGTTGCTCATAAAGTAATTCATCATCTTCTTTAACTTTTTGAACTACTTCTAATATCGACTGTTTACTAACTAAAATGTTGTCAACACCCGATCGCACGGGAAAGTGAAAATTTCCTACTGAATATTTCTGAAGCAAATTGGGAGACAAAAGTTACCTATAAATCTTTCTTTTCTTTTTGATCTTGTCTTGAAGTTGCATGATGCCATAAAGTAATGCTTCTGCTGTAGGAGGACAGCCAGGAACATAAATATCCACTGGAACAATTCGATCACAACCTCGAACGACAGAATAAGAATAATGATAGTAACCTCCACCATTAGCACATGAACCCATCGAAATGACCCATCGAGGTTCAGGCATTTGGTCATAAACTTTTCGAAGAGCAGATGCCATTTTATTGGTTAGTGTGCCAGCAACAATCATCACATCTGATTGTCTTGGTGAACCTCTTGGGATTACTCCCAATCGATCTAAATCATAACGACTCATATAAGAGTGCATCATCTCTACACCACAACAGGCAAGGCCAAAAGTCATTGGCCATAATGATCCTGAGCGCGCCCAGTTAATTAAATTTTCAAATGAAGCAGTGACAAAACCTTTTTTCTCAAAAACCTCATCGATGTTTAAAGATGAATTATGTTCAATATTTATTCCCAATCTAATGCTCCATTCTTCCACTCATAAATAAATCCAACGGTTAAAATAAACAAGAAAAACATCATTGAGTAAAAACCTAAAGCTCCAATATTTTTTAAACTAACAGCCCATGGAAATAAAAATGCAATTTCTAAATCAAAGATAATAAAAAGAATTGATACAAGGTAGAACTTCACATCAAACTTAGAACGAGCATCATCGAAAGCTTCAAAACCACATTCGTAAGCAGATAGCTTTTCTGAGTCAGGTGAACTTGGTGATAAAACTTTTGAAAGCAGATACATTGCTAAAGCCATCCCAGCACCAATGACAATAAAAATTAAAATTAAAATATAATCAACGTTGTACATAAAGATATTAATTTAGTTAAAATTGTTGCTTTAACTATTAATAAAATGACGCAACAAGGGGATTTTAAGGATATTAAAAGTGGCGGGAGCGACGGGACTCGAACCCGCGACCTCCTGCGTGACAGGCAGGCGTTCTAACCAAACTGAACTACACCCCCGATTAATATCGAATGGTGGGCGATGACGGACTCGAACCGCCGACCCTCTCGGTGTAAACGAGATGCTCTACCAACTGAGCTAATCGCCCTATCTAATTCTAAAAATTAGACTGTGGACTTTATTAGTTCTTTGAGCTGTTTTCCAGCAAGAAATTTTGGCTTTTTTGATGCAGGAATTTGAATTGACTCTCCGGTACGTGGGTTTCTACCTGTTTTTGCTTTTGTGTTTGCTACCTTAAAAGTACCAAAACCAGCAATCTTCACGTCACCACCAGCCTTTAAAGTATCTGTGATAATATCAAATAAACTTTCTACAGCCTTAGTTGCATCTGATTTACCTACGTTGTTTTTTGAACTGTATTCAGCAATGAGTTCATTTTTATTCATACCGAACCTCCTTAGTGATTCTATTACTTAATTGTAGTAAGAAAAAGGTAGGAAAATCAACAATAATATACTAGTTGACGAAGGATTTTTCTTGATTTTGCTGGTTTTTTTGCTTCATGGACTCACTCACAATGTGTCTCCAATCCAATTTCTTGTTGATTTTGCTTATTTTTCCATCCAAAGCAATGTCTAGAACCTCTCTCGCAAACTCGACTTTTTTAATCGTTAGCTTGTTTTGAATATCTTTTTGAATTTCAATTAAGTCTTTCTCATTTTCTTTTGGAATAATAACTGTCTTGATTCCATAACGAATTGCAGCCAATAATTTTTCTTTTAAGCCGCCAATTGGGAGCACTCTGCCCTTAAGAGTAATTTCACCCGTCATTGCCACGTCTCTTTTTATTTTAATTTCAGTGAGAGATGAAATAAGAGAAGTAAAAATAGTTATACCTGCACTTGGGCCATCTTTAGGGATAGCTCCTTCAGGAACGTGTAAGTGTATATCTATTTTATCAAATACCTTAGGATTGACTCCAAACTCAACAGAGTTTGATTTGATATAACCAAGAGCTGCTGTAATTGACTCTTTCATTACATCACCTAATTTGCCTGTTGCGTGGATCATGCCCTTACCCGATGATAAGTTAACTTCAATATTGAGAATATCTCCCCCAACCTGAGTCCAAGCTAATCCATTCGTAATACCAACTAAATTTTTCTTTTCTAAAACGCTATCTTTAAATTTTTCAGGACCTAAAAACTTTTTAATAGTCTTTTCATCAAAAATAAAAGGTTTCTTTGATCGAGATTTTGTTTTTTCTAATTGAAATACTAGTTTTCTAAAAAGTTTATCGAAAACTTTTTCTAGACCTCGGACACCTGACTCACGAGTATAGTGTCTTACGATATTCGTAACAGCATTACGGTCTAATTTCAGCTCTGATGGCTTCAAAATATTTTTATTCATTTTTCTTGGAATTAAATATTTTTTTGCTATTTCGATTTTTTCTTTTTCTGTATATCCGGAGACTTCAATTACTTCTAATCTATCAAGAAGTGGGCCTGGAATGTTATATGTGTTACCAGTACAGATAAACATTACATTAGATAAATCATAATCTACTTCAAGATAGTGATCATTAAACTGGTTATTTTGTTCTGGATCTAAAACTTCTAAAAGAGCAGAAGAAGGATCGCCTCTCCAGTCATTACCAAGTTTATCAATTTCATCCAAAAGGATAATAGGATTAGAGGTTTTCGTCTTTTTCATCGCCTGAACAAATCTACCTGGCATCGAACCGATATAGGTTCTTCTATGACCCCTTATTTCTGCTTCATCTCGAATACCGCCAAGAGAAATTTTAGCAAACTCCCTACCAGTTGCTCTTGCGATTGATTTACCAAGCGAAGTCTTACCAACGCCCGGAGGGCCAACAAAACATAAGATTGTTCCAGTCGCTTTTTTTGAACGTTTTTTTACAGCTAAAAATTCTAGAATTCTTTCTTTAACTTTTTCTAAACCATAATGATCTTGATTTAATATTTTTTCAGCACCCGCAATATCATTAATTTCTTTTGAGAAGGTCTCCCATGGAATATCTAACAACCACTCTAAGTAGTTTCTAATTACAGAAGCTTCAGCAGACATGGGGCTCATAGACTTTAACTTCTTGAATTCATTTAGAGCCTTATCTTTTGCTTCCTTTGAAAGTTTAACTTCATTGATCTTTTTTTCTATTTCTGTGTATTCATTTGAACCGTCTTCACCATCCCCTAATTCTTTTTGGATAGCTTTCATTTGCTCATTTAAATAATACTCACGTTGAGTTTTTTCCATTTGACGTTTCACACGATTTTTTATCTTCTTTTCAAGAGCAGAGAAATTAAGCTCTTTTGAGAAGAAATTTAAAAGATTTTGAATTTTTTTACTGATGTCAGTTATTTCTAAATTTTTTTGTTTTTCTTCGATGCTGACATTTAAATTATAGTAAACATTATCGATAAACTGGTGAGGATCATCTATATTGAGCAGTCCTTCAAGGATATCATTGTTGTTACCAATGTTTTGGATATAGTTTTGAAATTCATTTTTTAATACTCTTAATGAAGCTTTTAATTCAACAGAGTTCTTTTTACTAATCGATACTGGTTCAAGTTTAGCTGTTAAGAAATTATTTGTAGCTTTTACGGCTGATTTTATTTTTACGATTTCTAACCCTTCGGTTAGCACTTTGTAAGTATTATCGGGTAGCTTCAAAAATTGGATAATTTTGGATTTTACACCGTAGGAATAAACATCATTCACCTGAGGGTCGTCTGTCGTAGGCTCTTTTTGGGTGAATAAATAGATGATTTTTTCATTATTGTTCATCGCAAAGTTAATTGCATCTATAGATTTTGCTCGACCTACAAATAAAGGGGATGTTATTGAGGGATATACGACTAAGTCTCTGAGAGGTAAAATAGGTCCAATAATTTGATTTTCCATACTATAAAGATAGTGAGGAATTTCTAATTTTCACCTACTTTTTTTTTAATTTTTTCTTTTTCTTTGTAGACAATAATTGGTTTGTTTGCTACGACCGCGTCTTTATTCAACACGACCTTATCCACAGAATCTTTATCTGGAATATCGTACATACATTCTAACAAAAGCTTTTCCATAATTGATCGAAGCCCCCTAGCCCCTATCTTTTTATCAACAGCAAGTTGAGCTATTTGCTCGCGCCCATCTTCAGTTATTTCAAATTCCACACCTTCAAAAGAGAAAAGGGCTTTATACTGTTTTGATATAGCATTTTTGGGTTTAGTTAAAATTTCCTTTAAATCCTCTAATTTTAGCTCATCTAAACTTGCGCTGACAGGAAGTCTTCCAACCAATTCTGGGATGAGACCGAATTTAATTAAGTCATCATTTTCTAATTGAGAAGTCATAGGGGCATCTTGATTGATAGACTTATTAAAACCAATAGACTTTTTATTTATTCTATTTTTAATGATTTTATCAATTCCTTCAAAGGCTCCACCACAAACAAATAAGATATTTTTTGTATCTACTTGAAGAAATTCTTGTTGAGGGTGCTTTCTTCCGCCTTGTGGAGGAACACTAGCTGTTGTTCCTTCTATTATTTTTAGTAAAGCTTGTTGAACACCTTCGCCCGATACATCTCGGGTAATTGATGGATTTTCACTCTTTCTGCCGACCTTATCGATCTCATCGATATAAACGATACCTTTTTGAGCTAAACTCACATCATAATCACATTGTTGAAGCAGTCTTAGAATTATGTTTTCAACATCTTCGCCTACATAGCCAGCCTCAGTTAATGTTGTGGCATCGGCAATGGTGAAGGGAACATTTAAAAATTTTGCAAGAGTCTGGGCTAGTAATGTTTTACCACAACCTGTCGGACCTATTAATAGGATATTTGATTTTGAAATTTCAATATCCTTAGAGGGATTTTGAACTCTTTTATAATGGTTATAGACAGAGACAGATAAAATTTTCTTAGCATGATCTTGACCAATAATATGATCATCTAAATAATCAAAAATTTCACTTGGTTTTGGAATTTCAAAACTTTGTTTCGTATCAATTTTATCATCTTCGACAAGGATATCCTTGCAGAGCACTACACATTCATTACAGATGTAAACATTGGGACCTGCAATTAATTTTTTAACTTCTTCCTGACTTTTGCCACAAAAAGAGCAGGATATTTTTTTATCTGAGGTTCCGGCTGAGGTGATTTTATCGTCTGCCATTATTTATCTTCTCTGTTTGTTATAACTTTGTCAATCAAACCAAATTTTAGAGCCTCTTCTGGATCGAAAAATCTATCTCTTTCCATAGCTTTTTCAATTTCGTTGATACTAATATTTGTATGTTTTTGGTAAATTTCATTAAGTCTTTTTTTTGTTTTTAAAATCTCTTCAGCATGAATCTTGATATCAGTTGCTTGACCTGAAAATCCACCAGAGGGTTGATGAATCATTATTTTTGCGTGCGGAAGAGCATAACGATGACCTGATTTACCAGAAGCTAAAATTAAAGAACCAGCAGAAGAAGCCTGACCAATACAAACCGTGTGCACAGGACATCGGATATACTGAATAGTATCGTACATAGCTAGTCCAGCAGTCACAAGACCGCCAGGTGAATTTATATATAAACTAATTGGTTCTTCAGGATTTTCTGACTCTAAGAAAAGTAATTGAGCGCAAATTAAAGATGCTGTTTGATCATCTATTGGGCCTGTTAGAAAAATAATTCTTTCTCTTAGTAAACGGGAGAAGATATCAAAGGATCTTTCTCCTTTACCAGATTGTTCAATGACTATGGGAACCAGGTTCATGATTATGGGATCCTTTTTTCATCATATCATCTAAACTTAACTTAGTTTCTTTAATTTTAAAAGTTTTCATAGAGTGATCTGCTATTTTATTTCTTAAAAGAGTTCCATAAGCTGTTTCTGCAGCTCTTTGGTCTACTTTTTCACCATAATATTTTTGAATATGTTCCTGAAGTTCTTTTTGCCCCACCTTAACATCTAGATATTTAATTAATTCTGAAAAAATAAGATCTTTTTGAATATTATCACTCGTCATCTTTTTTAGGTTATCAACTCGCTCTTTGTGTTCCTCTTTAATAGTAGTAATGTCGACTTGATATTTTCTTTTTAACTCCAAATTCACAACTTCATCGTGAATATCAATTTTCTTTTTTTCAGAGAGTACCTTAAGAAGGTTTTCAATAAAAAACTCCTTTTGAAGATAATTGACATCTTCATTTAATTTTTCAGATATTTTGGTATTGAGGTCTTTAACAGAATCTAGCTTTAAGATTTTTATCAATTCCTCATCATTTTTTGGATAAATCTTTTTATTGATATCTTTAATTTTTCCATCAATTTGGACATCTTTTGTCTTAATTGAAAAATCAGATTTATTTTTAACTTTCACGAGAGCTTTTTTTAAATCTAAAAAAGTTTGTTCTTCGGTTTGTGTATTTAAATCAATTCTGACGTCTTTTTGAGAAAATATTTTTTTTTGTTCTTCTTCAAAATTTGTAACTTCAAAATCAATCACTGAATTTTCATCTGACTCATCAATGGACTCCAGAGAGTAATATTCTTTTCTTACTTTCTCTCTAAATTCATCTATATCTTTGTCTTTGACTTCAGCAGTAATTTTTTCAATTTCTGAGTCTTTCAGATCGTCTATTTTCAAATCAGGTTTTAAAAAGAAAGAAAGAGAGAAATTATAATTATCTTTAAATTGGATATCCGGTTGAATTAAAGATTGTAGTTTTTCTTTTTCACTTATTTCAGTAATATTTTTAGAAATTTCTTCATTCAAAACTTCATTTTCTACTTCTGTGCCAATTTTAGATTTAATAATATTCAAAGGAACTTTTCCTTTTCGAAAACCTGCTATTTCAAAAGTGGGTTGTTTTTCAGTAATCTTTTGATCGATAATTTTACTTATTGCTTCTTGATCTAGAGATACCTCAAAAGAGGATTTGTGATTTTTTGTTTCTATATTTTTGTATTGCATATTAAGTCAGTTTTGGTGCGCCAGGAGGGACTTGAACCCCCACGAGTTGCCTCGCTGGTACCTAAAACCAGTGCGTCTACCATTCCGCCACTGGCGCATATAAAGTTGGGGCGAGTAAGGGGACTTGAACCCCCGACCTCCGGTACCACAAACCGGCGCTCTAACCAGCTGAGCTACACCCGCCAAAAATTAGCATTAATTTATAGTATAGATATTATGCAAATTAAACATTATATTTGGAAATCAAATTATGAAAAAAATTGAGGCAATTATTAAACCCTTTAAGCTTGAGGACGTAAAAGATGCATTAGGCGAAATTGGTCTAAGCGGACTAACTGTCTCTGAGGTTAAAGGTTTTGGTAGACAAAAAGGCCATACAGAGCTATACCGAGGCGCTGAATATGTGGTTGATTTCCTGCCAAAAGTAAAAATCGAACTAGTAGTAGATGATAAAAAATATAAAGAAGCAATCGATGTCATTATTAAACAAGCCAATACAGGTAAAATTGGTGATGGCAAAATCTTTGTATATGAAGTCACTGAAGCTATTAGAATTCGTACTGGCGAAAAAGGCAAAGACGCAGTTTAGCTTTATCTATCCCACCACCATAAAAAATTTAGGAGTATTTTAATATGGATAAAAAATCATTACAGAAACTTATTGACGAAAAAGGTATTCAATATATCGACTTTCGTTTTACAGACCCATTAGGAACATGGCATCACTTCTCCCATCATATCAACACATTTGAAATGGATGTATTTGAAGAAGGTGTAGGTTTTGACGGTTCTTCAATTAGATGTTTTCAGTCAATTGAGGCAAGCGACATGATCCTAATTCCAGATATTGAAACTGCTTTTGTTGATCCTTTTTTTGCTGATCCTACATTAGTTTTAATTTGTGATATTCAAGATCCAATTACTGGACAAAAATATGACAAAGACCCAAGATATGTTGCGAAAAAAGCAGAAGAATTTGTAAAGTCTTCAGGCGTTGGTGATAGTATCTTCTTTGGCGCTGAAGCAGAATTTTTCTTATTTAATGATGTTAGAATTTCAACTGATCCAAGTAATTCATTTTTTTCCGTTGACTCTGGAGAGGCTGTTTGGAACAAAGGTTCAGATGAGAGACCAAATTTAGGTTATCAACTCAGAAACAAAGGTGGCTATTTTCCGTGCCCTCCTCATGACACAATGCAAGATGTGAGATCAGAAATGGTCAATCATATGGTTTCTATTGGAATGAAAGTAGAAGCACAACATCATGAGGTAGCAACTGCAGGTCAACAAGAAATTGATCTAAGATTTGACACTCTCCTTTCTCATGCCGATGATATTCAGAAGTATAAGTATGTTGTAAGAAATACCGCTAAGAGCAATGGTCTATCAGCAACATTTATGCCAAAACCTTTATCTAATGATAATGGTTCTGGTATGCACTGCCACCAAAGTATTTGGTCAAATGGAAAGCCAATTTTTTATGCGGACAGTGGCTACGCAAACTTGAGCGATGAAGCGAAGTTTTATATTGGAGGTCTTTTAAAGCATGCTCCATCTTTACTTGCTTTCACAAACCCAACAATCAACTCATTCAAGAGATTGGTACCTGGGTATGAAGCTCCAGTGAAGCTAGCTTACTCAAATAGAAATAGAAGTGCGATTTGCCGTATCCCTGCCTACTCTCCATCTCCAAAAGCAAAAAGAGTGGAATTTAGATGTCCAGATGCTACAGCTAATCCATATTTAGCTTTCGCTGCTATGCTGATGGCTGGTTTAGATGGTATCAAGAACAGAATTGATCCAGGTGAACCAATGGATAAAAATCTTTATGATTTACCACCTGAAGAACAAGCCAAAGTCAAAGAAGTTCCATCTTCTCTTGAAGAAGCGGTCAATAATTTAGAAGCTAATCATGACTATCTTCTAGATGGAAACGTATTTACTAAAGATTTAATCGAGTCTTATATCGAATATAAAAGAGAAGAAGAGATCGAACCAAACAAACTCCTAGTTACTCCTAAAGAGTACGATCTCTACTACGATTATTAATCTATAATTTTTAACAGTTCAGCTAAAGATTGACTTAAATCAGTCTTAGTTGAGCTGTTATATAAGTTCTCTCTCACCAACTCTTCATTGAAAATTTTAAATTTTCCCCTTAAAGGAAACTCTTCATTATTAAAACTAAATATTTCATCAGAAATTTTATAAAGCTGAACTAAATCTTTGAAATTTTCATTTGGACTCTTTAACTCAACCATTTTTTTAATATAGTTTTTATCAATCGAAGAATAATGAGAGATAATTTGTTTTTTTCGAAGATTAAATAATCTAACTATATTTCTTGAGCGAGAAAGAATTTTAGTTTTTAAAAAAGACAATTGATGAAAAATTTCATCTGTTTTTAAATAAAAATCAAAAAAGTTATCAAATTGAATTACCTGATCAGAACTTTTGTCAAAAGGTTTATTTCGGTCATCAATAATTAAGAAGTCTTTGTCTACATACTGATTGATTACATTATAAAACCTTCTCACAATTTTTATATTATCAATATGGTTGTTCTCATTTGAATGATAAATAAAAAATAAATCGACGTCAGATGAAGGAAGGGCCTTATTGATACCATAGCTTCCAAAAAGGATTGGAGATAAATCAGAAAAAATATTTTTTTGACTCGTATAATTAATTTTTATGATCTCAAATAAATTGAACAGGAATTTTTTAATATTTCTATTTCTTTTAAAAATATAAATTTCGTAATCAATTTTTTTTGAAATGTATAAATAATCTAATAAAAAAATTACCTCATATATATCTTGAAGGATTTTTTTCAAATCTAAATCAAAGTTGTCTGATTTTTCCCTTATCTGGAAGTTTGGGAGACCATAGTTAAATAGGTAAACAAGTGACTCAATCAAAAAATTATTTTTATTCAGTAAGTTAGTTAATTTAGGTGAATTATTAAATATGAAGATAATTTCAGGGAAAATATTACTATTATATTTGTATAGTCCTGTTAAATGGACACCGGATTTATAATAATTAATAAGGTAATCAAATTTTATTATCAGTTCATCTTTTTGATCCTCAAGGACCAGCAGGTTAACGAGATATTTTATTGAATTAGTATAATCATGGCGAACCGTATCAGAACTATTGATACTGCTAGCCTTCTCAAACAACTTACTAATAATAGTACGACTTTTTTCATTAAAATTTTCTAATTTAATATTTTGATCATTGCTTTTTGGAGAAAATAAATTTTCATAAATCTTTATAACCTTTTCTCTTTTGGTGGTTAATTCTTCATAATAATTATTGGAAACTTCTCTCAAGTAAGGGTCTCCTTCATTAACTATATTTTGAAAAGTATTCTGTTTTAGATGAAGATAATTTTCTATTTTTCTAAAATAGTAATAAGCATCTATAATAGTGGATAAATCCTCTTCATTAATTATATTTTTATAATTAGACATTCTTTTGAATAATTTATGAATGTTACTTTCTCGAAGGTCATTAAATTTTCCAGACCATAACAACTGATTAAAATGAATGATATTTTCACATGATCTAATAAACCCATAAGAGTTTTTAATATCTAAATTGTTTGAAGTTTTATTTCTTTCAAAGAGTTTTTTGATTTCATCTATGGCGTAAAAATCAAATGAACGTCTAAATAAAAAACTTTTAATTGAGTTTAGGAAACTGCTGTACAATAAGATGTTTCCACATATAAAATTAGATCGATGATATGCTAATCTTTCCCAATTTCTGCCTACCGATGAGTAATAATCAATAGCACTGTCGAGATCTGTAACAATGTGCGTACCCCCTAAATCAGGACGTAATCTAAGATCTATTTTATGAAAAAATGATGGAGAAATATTGGTTATGTCACTTGTAATTTTTTTAATTAATTTATTAAAATCTGATAATTCGATATCTGAGTTTTTACTATCAAAGAAGATAATCAAATCGATATCAGAGGTAAAATTAAGATCTTTAACTCCAATTTTACCCAGACCTAAAATGAAAAAATTTTTCAAAATTTTAGGATTAAAAGATTGAAGAATATAAAAGTTGAAAATCTTAGTAACAAAGTTTTTACATATTAAAGACCATAATCGAGATGCGCATTCTTGATTTATTATCCCCTCATGAAATGAAGAGAATATAAGATAGATGATTTCATTTTTTAATTTTTCGATACCAGTTAAGGAATAATTTGAATCCTGAATAATTCTCGAAATAGAGGTTTTGTAATAATTTAAGATATTATTAAATTCTTTTTTTGAGCTAAAACTCTGTTCTAAATATTCATGTTTTTTTAAAAAAGAAGAATATTTCGATAGCTCTTTTAATTCCAAATTTTATTACTTTCAAAAATTTTTTTAACGTTAATAATATTATCAGCTTCAGAAATATCATTTTTAATTTTTTTAGCTCCATTAACTTTAGAAAGTAATGTGAAGATAGCTTTTTTAAGTAAGTTTAAATTTAAGTATTTGTAATCTTCAAAATTATCTAAGTAATCTGATATAATTTGGATTTTATTATCAATTTCAATTAGTCCTAGCTTTTCAATAAATAATAAATCATTAGCAAACTGTCTTCCGATCATGAATTGATTGATTTTATTATCTGATAAATGATTAATGGTTTCCAAGTCATTTATTTCCCCATTAGGGATTAACTCCATATTGGGAAACTCTTCTTTGCATTTAAAATAAAGCTCATAGTTAATTTTAGGAATCGTTCTATTTTTTTTTGTATCAAGATTTAAAACACCATTTCGACAATGAATGTAAACTGTTTTGATTTCAAATTCTTTAAACATACTTAGATATTCAAATATATAATTTTGATCCTCTTCAAGTCCGAGACCTAACCTACATTTAACAGAAATTTTTTTATTATATGTTTTGAGAGCATATAAACACTCTCTTACTAAATTAGGATATTGAGTTAAAGCAAGTCCTAATTTGTTCTCTTGTACCCTAGAACTTGGGCAACCTAGATTAAAATTGATATGATTTATCCGATCTATTTTATTTAATTTTTGAATTGCTAATTTTATTTCCATAGGCTCTGAACCTGCTATTTGAATAGCGCTGATATTATTTGTTAAAAAATGTTTATTAATCGTTTTAGTTTCATTGTGAATTATGGCTTTATCTACAATCATTTCTGAAAAGGTTGTAATTTGACTTTTATACAATTTTTCAGCTAATGATCTAAAATAGCAATCTGTATAGCCCATCATTGGAGCAAGGTGATAATTCATTGACCTAAATTCTTTTCTTCATTGAAAAATACTGCAATAAAAGTAAAAATCATTAAAAATTCAATCAATTGGAAAATATCAAAATAAATAATCTTAAATATGACAGTAATGGCCTTATCCCTACTGTGGTTCAAGAAAGAGAAACAAAAGAAATCCTCATGGTTGCCTACTCAAATAAAGAGTCTCTCGAAATGACCATGAAAAATAAATTTGGTTATTTTTGGAGTCGAAGTAAAAATAAGCTTTGGAAGAAAGGAGAGACTTCTGGAAATTTATTAAAGTTATTTAATATTTACACAGATTGTGATAACGATACTTTAATTTTTGAGGTAGAACTTCAAGGTTCGGCAGCTTGTCACACTGGCTCTAGAAGTTGCTTTTTTAAAAAGATAGAAGAATGAGTGAAATAATTGCCTATAAAGATCAAAATAATGAATATTTTGATTTCGAAATAGAAAACTCCAAACCCGTTCGGGCAAAGTCTGATGACGCTCTTAATATTATGAGGCATGATATGGCTCATATTTTAGCCGAGGCTGTAATAAGTATCTTCCCCACTGCCAAACCTACTATAGGTCCATTCATTAAAAATGGTTTTTATTATGATTTTGATATGGATAGCGCCCTATCAGATGATGACATCAATAAAATAGAAGAAAAAATTAAAGAAATTTTAAATGAGGGAAGAGAGTTTGATAAAAAAGTTGTATCAAAAGATGAAGCTTTAAATTTTTTTAAAGATAATAAATATAAGTTAGAGCTCATCAACAATCTTGATAATGCTGCGGAGATAACACTCTATGAGCAAAAAAACTTTACTGATTTATGTAAAGGTCCCCATCACAAAAGCACTAAAGAATATGAAGCTCATGTAAAAATTACCAATGTATCTGGTGCCTATTGGAGGGGTATTAGCACCAATAAAATGCTTCAAAGAGTTTATGCAACTGCCTGGTACAGTGAGAAAGAATTAAATAAATATTTAAAGAATTTAGAGGAAGCCAAAGAAAGAAATCATAGAAGACTTGGTACTGATATGGGTCTTTTCTTATTAACAGATTTATCTGCAGGCAATGTTTTTTGGAAAGAAAAAGGACTTACTCTTTATCAAAACATCGAAAAGTATATTAGATCAGAACAAAAAAAATTGAATTATTATGAGGTAAAAACACCTGAGCTTGTCTCAAACGAACTTTGGATAAAATCAGGTCACTGGGATAACTTTAAAGAAAATATGTTTACCTCAGAGACAGATAATAAAACATTTGCTCTGAAACCCATGAACTGTCCTTGTCATATTGTGTTATTTAACTCACAGTTAATTACTTATAAAGACCTTCCTCTAAGATATTCAGAGTTTGGAAAATGTCATAGATACGAACCTTCCGGTGCCTTAAATGGTTTATTTCGAGTAAGAGGATTCACGCAAGATGATGCACATATTTTTTGTACTGCGGAGCAAATTTATGACGTTTGCAATGAAACAACTCAATTAATTGAAAGGGTTTATAAAAAATTTGGATTTGAAAAAATTAAATACAATATTTCTACCCGACCAGAGAAAAGTATTGGCTCTCAAGAGAATTGGGACAATGCAGAAAGTCAGTTAAAGAAAGTTCTATCTGATAATGGAAAAGATTTTAATATATTAGATGGTGAAGGAGCCTTTTATGGCCCCAAAATTGAATTCACTTTAGAAGACTCACTTGGGCGAGAATGGCAGTGTGGCACTATCCAAATTGATTTTAATTTACCTGATAGACTTGGAGCCAAATACAAAGATAAAGATGACAAAAACCAAGTTCCTATCATGATTCACCGGGCTGTTGTTGGTTCATTAGAAAGATTTATTGCCATTATTCTAGAAAATACGAATGGTTGGCTTCCTTTATTCATAACTCCAGTTCAACTAGCGATATTGCCGGTTTCTGAAAAGTTTGTAGATCATTGTAAAAAAATTAATGAAGAATTAAAAGACTTAGGCGTTCGTTCATTGATAGATGACTCTGATAATAAACTTGGATACAAGATTAGAAACTCGGTATCCAAAAAAATTCCATACTCACTAGTTGTTGGAGAAAAAGAAATTGAGTCTTCATCATTCACCTTAAGAGGCAAAAAAGGCGATAATCAAAGCTTTAATTCTGCCAAAGAATTAACAGAATTTTTTAATAATTAACTATTTTTTCTTATAATTTAAATTAAGTTTATCCCGAAATGGATGACCATCTAAGAGCTGTAATCATTGTAGTGATTAGCGGTCTAGTCTGGAGTTTTGGCCCTTTAGTTGTCAAAAATATGACTGATCCTCAGCTTTATCAACTTCCCTACTTGGTAATTAGAGGTATGACTGTGGCTACAATAATTGCATTTTATCTTTTCTTTAATGAGGGATTGAATTTTGTAAAAAAACTTTTTCAAATTGATGGTGTTACCATTATTGGTGGTATGTCATTAACAACAGCCTTTTTAGGATTTATTTATTCAATTAGTTACACCACAGCAGCGGTAACATTATTCATGTTGGCGCTTATGCCTTTTTTAGCATCTCTCATTGCATTTATTTTCTTAAAAGAAAAAATTTCTAAACAAAACTTTATTAGTATGGTTGTCGCCTTCATTGGGACTTTAGTGATGATTTATGCGAGTGCTTTTAGTGGATCTTTTTTTGGTTTGATAATGGGCTTTGTATCTAGTTTAGGATTTGCGGCCTTTTCAGTAGCTCTTAGAAGTAAAAGCGATATCAAAAAATTTTATATCTTAATCTATGGTGGAATTTTCTGCGCTCTATTTTCCGCTCTTTTAATGATAATTAATAATCAAGATTTTTATATTCCTATAAAGAATGTTTATTTAAGTATGACCCATGGAACTCTGGTAGCTAGTGGTTTGATTTTATTTAGCATCGGATCTAAGCAGCTTCTGTCAGGTGAATTAACTATGCTATCTCTGCTTGAAGTAGTTGGTGGAATTTTCTGGGCTTGGCTACCTATTCTTGGAATTAATGAAGTGCCGAGCATAAATACCATCATTGGAGGCGCTATCATTTGTGTGGCTATAGCCATGAATTCTTATCGATTTGATAAAAAAAGACTACAAAACCTAACTAGATAGATAAACCTACAACACCTAAAAAAGTTAATAGTATTCCGATACCTTGGATCTTTGATATTAACTCCTTTAAAATAAATTTAGCCAAAATCACAGTAACTAGACCAAAGGCTGATGAAATAACTACAGCAATACTAACTTTGTCAAATGTATAGGCATAGACTATAAAAAAATTACCAGAGGACTCTAAAATACCTTGAAAAAACAAGATAGGTATCGATTTTTTTGTCAGAGTAATTTTTGATCGAAGAAAAAAAATAAGTGTTGCAATACTTATTAAACTAAAAAATCTTATATAAAAAACCCCTTCTAAAGGATCGATTGTATTAGAAACCTCTTGAGAAAAAACTAAACCTAAAGCCAGTGTGACACTAGACATAAATGCAACTATCACAGATTCTTTTATTTGCTTTTTGGTTAAACCTAAGTGTTCTTGATGACTTTCAGCGCTAAATGAAACTAAAATAGCACCAGAAATAATTACAATCGTAGCTATCCATTGCAGCATGGTAGGTTCACTTCCCAGCGCGTATCTTATAAGAAATACAAAAAATGGATTAATCGCAACGATTGGCGCCACTACTGATACTGGCCCCATCTGTAAACCTCGATATAAACATAAGAGTCCAAACATAATCAGTACGCCCGCAAGAAAGCTATTACTTAGACCAATCAGATTTGGATAAAACCCATCTCCAAAAATTGCAAAAATCGTATAATAAAAAGCTACTCCGATAACAAGCATCCAGAATAGTGAATTACGATGACCGATTTCTTGAGATGAAAAACGTGCTAGAAAATCACCAATACCGAAACTTAACGCAGAAAGTACTCCAAAAATTACAGCCATTTAAATTTATGTCTTATACGTGAAAACTCTCTCCACAACCACACTCGCTTGTTTGATTGGGATTATTGAAAACAAATCTCTCACCAAATTCCTCTTTAACAAAGTCCATCTCAGTACCTATAACAAACATGATAGCATTGTTTTCAATATAGAGAGGGAATTTGTAATCACTGACTAGTTCGCAACCTTTAATATTTTCATCATTTGCATATTCCATCGTGTAGCTTAATCCAGCACAACCTTTGGTATTTAGGCCAATTTTTAATCCTTTAGCATTAGGGTTGTTGGCAAGAAGTCGATCAACTTGATTTTCAGCAGAGTTTGATAATTTAAATAAAGGAGCAGTCATTAGTATCCTAAAGCCAGTCTTGCATCATCGCTCATCATATCTTTATTCCATGGGGGATCAAAGGTAAGTTTAACTTTAACCTGTCCAGTATTTTCTAAAGATATAATATTTTTTGCAATATCTAGCGGGAAAGAGTCAGCAACTGGACAGTTGACAGTAGTGAGCGTCATGGTGACATTTACATTATTACCTTCATCGATTTTAATATCGTAAATCAATCCCAGATCATAGATATTGATACCTAGCTCTGGATCTTTAATTGTTGCGAGTTTTTTAATAACTTCATCAGTAGTCAGCTTAATTGATGATTGATGAGAGTGCTCACCAATGATGATCTCGCCCTCACTATTTGTTTTGGGCATAAAGTCAGATAAAGTTTTATCATCCATTATTGAAGAAGTTTGATTGTTTTTGATAAGGCGTCAACCAAAATATCAATATCGTTTAAATCGTTATATATACCAAAAGAAACTCGACATGAACCAGGGATTTCTAATTTTTTCATAAATGGCTGGCAGCAATGATGACCGCCTCTGATCATAATTCCATACTGATCTAAAAAAGTTGAAATATCATTGTAATTCTTATCTTTGACATTAAAGCTTACTATGGAACTTGCATTGATTTCTTGATCATAGCCATAGAACTCTATTTCATCCATAGATTTAAAATGATCAATTAGGGTTAATCGAAGTTTTTTTTCTTCCTCGAAGCAATCTGAAAAATTGATGCGGTTTAAATATTCAATGGCTGTATTCATTCCCGCTACCGCTTCTATTGGGGGTGTGCCTGCTTCAAATTTATTTGGAAGCATAGCATATGAAAAACTATCAAGAGATACATTATTGATCATTCCCCCTCCTAAAGAAGGTGGCTCAAGAGACTCTAATAATTTTTCTTTTCCAAACATAATACCAATGCCTGAAGGTCCATAGAGTTTGTGGGAAGAGAAAGAATAAAAATCACAATCCAAATCTTGAACATCAATATTTAGGTGTGCAATTGACTGGCATCCATCAACTGCAATTAAGATATCACTTGATATATTTTCTTTTAATTTTTTAATATCGATAATTTGACCTGTTACATTTGACATATGGGTAAGAGCTAAAAATTTAGTAGATTGATCACAAGCATTTATAATATCTTGTTCTTTAATATTTCCGTTTTCATTCACATTCACAACTTCAATTGTAAAATTGAATTTTTTAGCAATTTGAAGCCAAGGTAAATAGTTTGAGTGATGTTCGAGTTCAGTTATAACTATTTTATCACCTTCATTTAAAAGCTGAGGTAAACATTGTGCAATTTTATTTATCGAGTCAGTTGCACCAGAGGTAAAAATTACCTCATTTATTGAATTAGCATTTATAAAAGATCGAACATTTTCTCTAGCTCTTTCAAACATATCTGTTGCTTTTATGCTAAGTGTGTTCATTCCCCGATGAACATTTTCATAAGAATTTTGATAAAATTCTGAAATTGAATTTATAACTACTTCGGGTTTTTGAGTGCTTGCAGCTGAGTCCAAAAATGTAATTGGATATTCACGAATTTTATTTTTTAATATGGGAAAATCAGATTTAAAGCTCATAATCTCGAGTCAAGCAGACTATAAGAGTATTCTTTGATTTGAGTATTTTCAATAACCTCAAGAGTTTCAACTAAAAAGGCTTTTTGTAAAATTTTAACAGCTTGCTCTTCATTAATTCCTCTGGATTTAAAGTAATAAACTTGGTCTTGATTTAATTTTGAAACTGTTGAGCCGTGGCTACATTTAACATCATCGGCATAAATCTCTAATTCCGGCTTATTATTTGCTTTTGATTCATTATCAAGTATCAGAGACCTACTCATTTGATATCCATCAGTCTTCTGGGCTACAGAGTCTACATAAATTTTTCCCTGAAAATTTGTAATAGCTCCATTTTTGAGAATTGATTTAAAAACCTCCCTACTTTGTGAGGATGGTTTCATATGTTGGATAAATGAATAGTTATCGTTTACTCCATAATTATGAATATTCAAACCATATAGATCTAAAGAGCAATTTTCTTGCAATGATGCGAAGAATTCGTTTCTAGTATGAACATTATTTGATTGAAATGATAAAAATTTAACATTTGAGCAATTTTGTTGATTTATTTCAAAATATAAAAATGATTTTGAATTGGAAATATTGTAATGAATTACATTCAATTGAGCATTCTCAGATAAATTCAAAATTATAGATCTAGGGCAATCATCTGAAAAATTACTATTATTAATGATAAGCGTCTTAGTTTGTTCAGTAGCTTTTGAAAGCTGAATATTTTCTTTAAATATTGAAAGATCCAGATAAATGATTTCATCTTCATATAAGTCTAAATCAATTTTTTTAGAGGATCTTTCTGAAATAGAATTCACCCTAAAATAGCTATCTGAATTATTGTAATTCCATTTATTTAGGTCCCCCAACAAGTCGGTATTTGTGCTGTCAGTTAATTGTAAATTTTTAAAGGAATTGATTGATGAGAAGTCTGGTTTAAAGGCTTCTAGTCTTGAATTAGAGGTAATGCTCTTATGTAATTGAGCGTATTTATAATTTTCAATCTTAAAATTTTCAAAAGGGTTATTTAACATAGCCTTTTGTGCATAATCAGATATCTCTTCAGATGACATCGTATCTAATTTCACGGCTGTGCTCATTATGCTGTTTTTGAAATATCCTCATAACCTTTTTCTTCTAACTCTAAAGCCAAAGAAAAGTCACCAGACTTAACTATTTTTCCATCAGCAATAATGTGAACAAAATCAGGTTTGATGTAGTTTAAAAGTCTTTGATAGTGAGTAATTACTAAAAATGAGTTTTGTTCACTTCTTAATTTGTTAACACCCTGTGATACTATGCGAAGAGCGTCAATATCTAAGCCTGAGTCTGTTTCATCTAAAATGGCCATATCAGGTTTTAGAACAGACATCTGTAAAATTTCTTGTTTTTTCTTTTCGCCTCCAGAGTAATTAACATTTAGATCACGTTTTAACATTTCAGCACCAATGCCCAAGTCTTCAGCATGAGATTTTATTAATTTAGCAAACTCAAGGGCATCAATTTCAGGCATCCCAAGAAATTTTCTTTTGGAGTTAATCGCAGTTTTCAAAAAAAATGATGTTTGAACTCCAGGTATTTCCATTGGATATTGAAAAGCTAAAAATACACCTACATTAGCTCTTTCATCGATATCTAAGTCTAATAAATTTTTCCCATTATATTCAATTGTACCTTTGTCAATTTCATACCCCTCTTTGCCTGAGAGAACATATGATAAAGTGCTCTTTCCTGAACCGTTTGGTCCCATTAGAGCATGGACCTCACCTTTATTAATTGAAAGGCTTAGACCTTTGATGATTTGTTTCCCATCAATGGAAACGTGAAGATTATTAATTTTTAACATTATCCGACACTTCCTTCTAAACTTATGGCTACTAATTTTTGAGCTTCAACCGCAAACTCCATTGGTAGATGTTGTAATACTTCTTTACAAAACCCATTTACAATTAATCCAACTGCGTCTTCACTATTTAGACCTCTTTGCATACAATAAAAAAGCTGATCTTCATTGATTTTTGAAGTTGTAGCTTCATGCTCGATGGTTGAGTCAGAATTACTGGACTCGATATATGGGACAGTGTGAGCTCCACATTCATTTCCAATGAGTAGAGAGTCACATTGAGTAAAGTTTCTTGAATTTGATGCACGTGAATTGATGCTCACTAAACCTCTATAAGTATTTTGAGCCTTACCCGCTGAAATACCTTTTGAAATAATTTTAGAAGAAGTATTTTTTCCAATATGAATCATTTTAGTGCCTGTATCTGCTTGTTGCTTGTTATTAGTGATAGCAACAGAGTAGAACTCACCTTTTGAATTATCTCCTTGTAAAATACAACTAGGGTACTTCCATGTAATGGCTGAACCTGTCTCTACCTGAGTCCAGGATATTTTTGAACTATGTCCTCTACAAGCGCCTCGTTTGGTAACAAAGTTATAAATACCACCTTTACCTTCACTGTCACCCGGATACCAATTTTGAACTGTTGAGTATTTTATCTCCGCATTATCAAGTGCAACTAGCTCAACATTGGCAGCATGAAGTTGATTTTCGTCTCTCATAGGAGCTGTACATCCTTCAAGGTAACTTACATAACTATTTTTATCAGCGATGATTAAAGTTCTTTCAAATTGGCCGGTATTAATAGCATTTATTCTGAAATAAGTAGAAAGCTCCACCGGACATCGAACGCCTTCTGGAATATAAACAAAAGAACCATCTGTAAAAACAGCAGAATTAAGAGCAGCAAACGAATGATCACTAACTGGTATAACGCTACCAATATATTTCTTCACAAGTTCAGGGTGTTCTTGAATAGCCTCTGATATAGAGCAGAAAATTATACCAAGGTCATTAAGCTGCTTTTTATAAGTCGTGGCAACCGATACGGAGTCAAAAACAGCATCAACTGCAACACCGGAGAGTATTTCTTGTTCCTTTAGTGGAATGCCAAGCTTTTCATATGTTTTAAGGATCTCAGGGTCTATCTCATCAAGTGACTTAGGTTTGTCTTTAAGACTTTTTGGAGAAGAGTAATAGTAATAATCTTGGTAATCAATTTCTGGGATATTTAACTTTGCCCAATTTGGCCTTGGGAGTTTGTTGAATACTTTAAAAGCATTTAATCTCCACTCTAACATCCAATCTGGCTCATTTTTTTGGGCAGATATAAAGCGAACTACTTCCTCGTTTAAACCCTTGGGTGCCTTGATTTCATCAAGCTCTGTAGAAAAGCCATATTTATATTCACTATTTCCAAGCGAATTAACTTGTTTAATTGTTTGTTCTGTAGCTGCCATAGATCACCGATATATAATTAAATTAAGGAAATTTACAAGAAAATACGAAGAAATAAGGGTTTTAGTTCAATTTTTGACTAATAATCCCTCCACCAAGTACCCTATCTTGGTCATATAGGACGCAGGCTTGACCTTTTGTAATTGCTTCTGCTGGCTCATCGAATTCAAATGAGTATGTTTGTGATTTTTTTATGAGCTTTCCTTTCATTGGTTCAGATAAAGATCTGATCTTGGCGCTACAAGATATTTGCAATTCAGGTTTACTAAAATCAAACTCAGGCATGATAAAGTTCATATTATCAAGTAGTAAAGAAGTGCCTAAGAGATCTTTTTTATCACCTACTACGATTTGATTTGTTTCTTTTAAAATATCAATGACATAAAGAGGCTCGTTACTTGAAACCCCTATACCTCTTCTTTGGCCAACAGTGAAATTTTGAATACCTTCGTGATGAGATAAAACTTTCCCATGAAGGTCAATAATTTCACCTTTTTTTTTATGCGATTTTAAAAATTTTTTATAATCTCCATCTGGAATAAAACAAATATCCTGACTGTCTTTTTTGTTATAAACAACTAATCCAATTTCTTCAGCTATCTTTCGTGTCTGCTCTTTTGGAATATCACCTAATGGAAATCGTAAATAGTCTAGTTGGTCTTGGGTCATAGAGAATAGAAAATAACTTTGGTCTTTAGATTTATCCTCAGCCCGATACATTAGCGCATTCTCAGTTTTACCTTTTCTTTTAATGTAATGACCAGTAGCCATACAATCGGCATCAAGTTTTTTTGCAAATCCTAATAAATCTCTAAATTTTACAGTTTCATTGCATTTAACACATGGAATTGGAGTTTCTCCATTCTCATATGATTGAATAAAGTAATCGATCACATCTTCTTTAAATGTTTTCTCATAATTGAAGACATAATGAGGTATATCTAATTTTTGAGCCACTCTTCTAGCGTCATAAATATCAATACCTGAACAACAAGAACCTTTCTTAGCTGAACTATTAGATGAATATAATTGTAAGGTTATACCAATGACGTTGTAACCTTCTTTTTTTAAAAGACCTGCTGTCACAGAACTGTCTACTCCACCAGACATGGCGACTACTACTGTGGTTTCAGAAGGGTCTTTGTTAAATCCAAGTGTGTTCATTATTACCTTGCTTTTCTTACTGAAATCAATTTAAAATCCTGTCTTTAATTATGCCAGAAGTATTTATACAAGGTGGTGAAGGTAAACTTCAAGCAAAATACTCACCTAGTGAGGAAGAAAAACCTAATATAGCCATCGTCCTACATCCAAACCCTAAACATGGCGGAACCATGGACTCCAAAGTAAACTATGCAGCTTTCAAAGTTATGAAAGAAGCTGGTTTTTCAACTCTTAGAATTAACTTTAGAGGAGTGGGAAAAAGTGATGGAGCTTTTACCGAGGGCGAAGGTGAATTAAATGATGCTAGTGTTTCTCTTGATTGGCTACAAAAGAAAAATGAAGATTTTAGATCTTGTTGGATCGTTGGTTTTTCTTTTGGTGCATGGATAGGTTTTCAAACTTTGATGAGAAGACCGGAAGTTGATGGTTTAATTTTAATAGCTCCTCCCGTTAACTTATATGATTTTAATTTTTTATCCCCCTGTCCTATCAAAACAATGATTATAAAAGCAGAGCAAGACGAAATTGTAAAAAAAGATAGTTTAAAAGATTTTTTTGAAACCTTTAAAAAACAAAAAAATGCTGAAGTTTCTATGGAAACAATCCCTAAAGCTAATCATTTATTTGAAGGTAAGCTAGATCCTTTAATGGATACTATGTCTAAATATATTAATAAGCATAAACTTTAACATTTTTCACCTAAGTACACTTCTCTTTTAACACCTGTGGTTGAGGTAAAAGTTGATTTTTTTCTCATTAAATAACGAATTGAAAGTAAGGCCATTCCTTGAGATTCTATATAATCACCATCTATGCCATATTCATCAATCGAATGAACATCTTTAAAGTGTTGTCTAAATAATTTTTGTAAAGTTAAATTTTTTCTTCCACCTCCACAAAGAATAATCGTAGGATCAGTATCAAAAATTAATTTCTGAATTGATATAGGAACAATTTCTAACAGACTATTAATAATATTTTCAGTTTTGTCCATGGCTTGTAATTGTTCTAGATATTTATGAAAATAATTTCTATCAAGTGTTTTGGGAAGAGATCTTGAAAAAAATGGATCACTTAAAACAAGATCAATAATTGAGTCATTTACTATACCCTTACCCGAAATATAACCATCCTCATCCATCTCAAAATTAAATTTCTTCCTAATTAAATCGTTAACAAGTGCGTTTCCAAATGAAGTATCGCCAGCAAATATTCCTTCTTGATTAATAACGGTAATGTTTGTTACCCCTCCAATATTTACAAAAACCGAACTTTTTTTATTTAGCTTATGATGAATGAGTTGGTG
>Ga0255759_10000909_pt1 | contig 26764 bp, 20 predicted proteins | sample 101ome_20_FD_179959 | JGI IMG/M metagenome (GOLD analysis project Ga0255759, IMG submission 179959) | Coastal salt marsh microbial communities from the Groves Creek Marsh, Skidaway Island, Georgia - 101404AT metaG (version 2) | ecosystem: Environmental > Aquatic > Marine > Intertidal zone >...
GATTGGAGCACAAATATCTTCTGTAACGCCAGGGTATACCGTTGATTCATAAATGATAATATCATTTTTTTTAATATGCTTTGCAATTAATTCAGATGCATTTTTTAAAATAGTTAAATCAGGAGTATTGGATGTATCTACGGGGGTGGGTACCGTAACTATTTTTATAGGTGCATTTGTTATATCTGCGCTATTATTTGTGATTAAAGCTGACGTAGACTTAAGGTCTTGCTCAGTACATTCGTTGGTTTTATCGTAGTTATTTTGGAGTTCTTTAATTTTTTCTTTATCAATATCAAAGCCAATGGTTTTGAATTTTTTAGCAAGTTCTAATAATAGGGGTAAGCCAACATAGCCGAGTCCAACAACTGCAATAGTGTCATAGGGTATCGATTTTAATTGTGATTGCTTGTTTTTTGCCATGAAATAATTGTGCCCATAAATAATATTTTTTAATCTAGAAAACCTGTTTAACTAGAAAATTTTTCTTAAACTTAATTTTATCATGTAGAAATTATAAAAAATAGTTTGAAGCATGTATTGCCAAGATATTAGGATTTTTGAAGAAGATTATCAAGCAATGCCATTCTCATAAATAATCCATTTTGAGATTGTTTGAAGTATCGAGCATTTGGCAGGGTGTCGATATCGATATTCATTTCATTAACTCTTGGTAGGGGATGTAAAATACTGCATGATTCTGGAATGTTTTTTAACACGGCTTTTGATAAAGGGGTTAAGTAATTTTCTGATGTCTGAGAGAATCGTTCTGTCTGAGTTCGTGTTACATAGAGAATATCGAGAGAGCTTAGGCATGAATTTAGATTATCAGTTGTTGTATACGTACATTGTTTATTGGTTACTATTGATTCAGTTGACGATGAAATTTGGAATTCTGGAGTTGCAATAAAATGAAAGGAATTATTATTATAACTACTTAAGCTTTGAACTAGTGAATTTACTGTACGAGAATATTTTAAATCGCCCCAAAATCCGATAGTTAAGTTACTTAAACGTTGATGATGCTCATAAATTGTCATGAGGTCAATTAATGTTTGAGTAGGGTGTTCTAAACTTCCGTTACCTGCATTAATAACGGGGACGGTAGTGTGTTGGGTAAAGAGATTCATACTATCGATATCAGGATGTCTTAAAACAATAATATCCGAGTAATCGCTCATGACTCGGCCCATATCTTCTAAAGATTCTCCTTTTGCAATAGAGGATGTGTTGGCTTGTTCTAAGTTAATGTAGTTTCCGCCTAATTTTATAATAGCGCTTTCAAAAGAAAATCGTGTACGTGTACTTGGTTCAAAAAAAAGACTTGCTAATATTTTAGGGGAAGTATGCTGTAGTTTTGGGGGGGTATTTTTAAATGCTGTAGCTTGTGTGATTAATAAATCAATATCATTATGAGTGAGCTGTTCGGTTGTGATTAGGTTTTTGAATGATAGTGATTTCATTGTAAATGATTATAACAAGCTTTTATGAGCATGAACATTATATAAACTTAGATAATTAATTTGATGATAAAATTGATTCTAAAACAGCTGAAATTGCTTCTGCTGATTTTCCTTCTCCGTAGGGTTCAAAGGAAGAATCCTGAGTTTGTGAGAGTTGTTTTGTAAAAATAGTTTCAACTTCTTGTGTTAGGGAGTGTTTTGATAAATCAATAAGCTTGTTTGTACGATGATTCATTGTTTCCAGGCGCTCTGTCTGTTTTCTGGTGATAAGTACAGGTATACCTAAGTAAGGAGCTTCTTCTTGAACGCCTCCAGAATCTGTTATGATAAGATTGCTTTGAGACATAAGCCAAATAAAATTAGGGTAGGTCTGAGGGTTAATTAAACGAATATTTGCCACGTTTTTTAATAACAATTGTGCTGTTTGTTGTATTTCCGGGTTAAGATGAAGAGAAAAGATAATTTCATAGTTGGGATTTTTAGCAATATCTATTAATTGTTCACATAATTGCTTAAAAGGAGTTCCCATATTTTCCCGACGATGTGCTGTAACTAAAATGATTTTTTTAGTTGCAGTTTTAGTAATGCTAAATGGGGGTGTAAATCCATTATTTACTATTTTTAAGGTATGTTTAAGAGCATCAATTACAGTGTTTCCAACAACCCAGATATTTTCATTAATCCCTTCGTTTATGAGATCTTTTTTATTTTGTTCGGTGGGTGCAAAATGAAATGTAGCGAGTTGAGCAATTAATTTTCGGTTAACTTCTTCTGGAAATGGATTGTAGTTGTCGTTTGTTCTCAATCCTGCTTCTATGTGAGCTACGGGAATTTTTGCATAATAACCGGCAAGTGCGCCTGCAAAAGCAGTTGATGTATCGCCTTGAACAATAATTAGACTAGGGTGTACTTTATTTATAATTTTTTCAAAATGAGATAGGCATTTGGTTGTAATATCAAATAAGCTTTGATTTGGAGTCATGATATTTAGATTGAATTCTGGTGTTATTTTAAAAAAATCTAAAACTTGATTTAATAATTCTACATGTTGAGATGAAACGCAGACGGATAGCTCTATGGTTGATGTTTGATTTAAATGATGAATTAATGGAGCTAATTTTATAGCTTCAGGTCGCGTGCCAAAAATTATAAGAATTTTTTTTTTCATAAAATTAATTGCCAAGAGATTGCAGTAGAATAACGGTTTGTAATGTACTGGCTATGATTTGTATTGTTAAGTTCCAAGATTGTGCGCGTTTGGTCCAGCTTTCTTTAACTTCTTGAGGAATATAAATGGTGTCTCCTGGTTCTATTTTTTTTGGATTTTTTTGGATGACTCCGTTATGTTTGAAAACATATACGGTTCGTTTTAATGCAAACTGATTTCGTCCGCCCGCTTTTTTAATATAATAGTTAGGCTTTTTATTGGTTTTATATAAAACGCCACGTGCCGTTTGAACGCCTCCAATAACAGGTATAACAAAATCCTTTTTTGGAATAATAATCGTATCATTTGGTTCTAGGACTGTTGTTTTTAAACTTTCTTTGTTTTTTAAATCAATTACAAGGCGCCCACGAGCCTTTTTTTCTTGATCTGTAATAAATGCAAGTGTGGCTTCTTGGTTCGATAGATACTCTTGGTTAAATAAAACACGTTTTTGCTCTTGTTCTAAAAAGTAATTATGCCCTGCAATTTCTTTGTTTTTTAAGCTTTTTCTATTTAATTCAAGTCCCTCAAGATAGGCATCTTCGGTAAGCCCGCCTGCTCTGGTGATGATATCATTTAAGCTTTCTTTTTCGGTGATTACATAGGTGCCCGGAAAGTTAACTTCTCCTGAAATAGTAACAGTGGCAGTGTTTGCTAGTTTAGGATTTTCTGGAATAAAAATTTTATCATTGGGTGATAAAATAATGTTTGATGGTGATTCAGGATTTGATAAAATTTCTTTGATATCCAGTTGTAAGATTTTGTTGGTGTCATTTTCCTGAAATTTAATAAGTTCACCACGCATCGATGCTGTATCTTTTAGCATTGCTAATTTAATTAAGTCATATACACTAATATTTTCAAATCGCTGATAGGTACCTGGGTTTATAACAGCTCCTGAAATTGAAACAAATTTATTGATTGTTTCATCAATTTCTATAATATCCCAATCATTTAATGTCGTAGTGAGGGCGTTCTTATTTTTTTCTAAGTCTAATATTATTAATTCTTTTTGGTTGTTAGATACGTATCGAAATAATTTTATCCGAGATTTATCGGCTTTTGGGGTAAACCCTTTTGCCTTTTCTAGTAAATCGTTAAATGACATCGATGGTTTAAATGCATATGTTCCAGGTTTTTTTACAGAACCAATTATTCGAACAGTATTTTTTTCCTCTTCTAAAATTGAAGAGATAATAATTTCATCATTATTTTTTAATAAAGTATTTTTTAAAATTTCATCACTTTTTTTATTGGTAGTTTCAATATTTAATAATGTCTTATGTTTGTTTTGTTCAACTCGGGTTAGAGCTATATTAGATTGATCGGATGTTCCCCAAACGCCACCCGCTAATTTATTAATTGCTGAATACAAGGATGTTTTTCCATTAAGTTCATAAATTGCAGGACGCTTGACATCACCATCAATTTTAATGATAGATCCTATAGGGGGGACAAAAATAGTATCAAAGTTTTTTAATGTTTGATCATGACTATTATTTCCAGATAATAGATATTGATATAAATCGATTACTTTAATGGTTTTGTTATTTCTTTTAAGTTGAATATTACGCAATGTTCCACGTTTTGATGGACCTCCAGCAAGATGAAGTGCCGTAAACAATGTTGATAGTGACGAGATGTCGTATGAACCTGGATTATTAACCTCTCCAAGAATAAAAACCTTGATAGTTTTTAAGTTTCCCATGGTGATGCTAAGTTCAAAATTTACGTAATGTTTTTCTAAGGCAGATTTTATTGTTTTATGAGCATTTTTGAATGATGTTCCTGAAAGAAAGATATTACCAATTTTTGGAATAAATATAGTTCCGTTATTATCAATGCTTACTTCAATTTGTTGCTCAACTTTACCCCAAATTCTTATGATTAATTGATCACCTACTCCTAGAATATAATCATCATTTACGGGGATATTCATGTTAAGAAAATTATGAGGTTGAGTTCCATAAAATATTTGATAATCAGAGGGTAACGGGGATTCAAAAATATCATAACCAAATTGCTTGATAGATGTGGTTTTGTTGAGTGTTGGTAGGGATGAATCAGACGCATTGTAATAATTTGGAATTTCAATGTAGGACTTGGTAGTGTTGTGGTTTAGTTTTTTTTCAATAACAGAATCTTCATTTACATCTTCATAATAACTATCTATTTGTTTTGTATCTTTAAATGTGTTTTGATCTTTTGAGTAAACATCATTAGGATTAGATACTTCTTTTTTTACTTGAGAGGTTTTTTGAGTGCGTGGATATTGACGAGGGGTTTGGTTCATATAGCGATTCATATACATATTGGCGTTTGGACCATTAAGTGCCCGCTGTATTGCAGAATCTAATTGCTGATTCATTAAAAGATTCGCTTGAACGGATGTGTAAGAAAAAAAGATACTTAGTAACGTAAGTATAAGTAATTTATAACGCATTATAAAATGATAAATAATTATATACACTAATTCAAGTAATTATTAAATTGAAACTTGCAATATTTTTAGATTTTATTTACCATTTTCATTGGTCTTTGACCGGATTAAGCTCTCGATGATCCCCCCCCCCTAATCGAGAGCTTTTTCTTTTTCTAGCTTTTTTCATTTAATCGAATTATCTGAGTTTCTATTAATAAACATAGGGATGTTTGAGATGTTTGTTTTGTTTTATGGCCTGTTAATTTATTAATAATGGGAATTTTTTTTATAAATGGGTTTTTGGTTTGATAAGTTTTTGATAGTTCATCATTAAATTGGGTAATTAAAGTTTTTTGGTTATCTATAAGTAAAGTATCGAGTTTGATTTTTCTGGAAGCAAGAACAGGGTAGGTCTTATCATTTAAATTTTTCCATAACTTAACTGTTGAAAGATCACATTCAATAGTTGTTTGAATTTGATTTTCAGATACTATCGTTGCTGTTATTGAAATATCAAGCCCTGTTTGAATATGCTGAATGTACTCTCGTTGTGATGTTTGATTAAAGATAGTGTTTAAGTATGGTATTTTTTCTCCAATAGTTAGGTTCGCGGTCTTGCCATTTTCAATTTCAAAATGGGGTTGAGCAATTAGGGATGCATGTCCATTTTTTTCTAATGTTTTAATAGTATCTGTTAATGATAGTGATGATATGGAATCTGCTAACGTACGGTAGTTTAATGGAGCGCCGTTTTCTAAGGGCGTTGTAAGTAGATTTAATTCATTTTCAAGTTCGTTATTGATTTCATAAATGTGGCATTTAATACTGATTTTTGTTGGGGATAAATTTAATTTTTTCAACATGTTTTTTAATGTTTTTGATTGCTCTTTGGTATGTAAAAGGATTAATTTTCTTGATTCTTTATTGGGTATAATTATTAAATTTGGATCATATTTTTCTAAAATTTTTTTTATAGTATCTAATGAATATGTTGATGTTTCAAAAATTGTCATAATTTTTTTTGATTCATCTAATGAACTATTTATTTTTTTATACATATCGCGATTCATCATATTGGGGTATTGCATGATAACTTTTGCATTTACTGAGGATGTGATTGTAAAAAATAGTACAAGAAAAGGGATGATCATTTTCTGATAGGTAGTGTGAGTTCAATCGTCTGATTGAGTAAATCAATAGCAATATTATTGATTGGAAGATAGTGTTTTTTTAGTTCATTAATCACTGTTATTAATGGTTTATCCTCAGGTGCTGTTTGAATTATTAGGTGTCTTTTATTTGGAGTTATATTATCTTGAATGATTTTTCCATTATAATTTTTTTCTAGTAAGTTAAATAGTAATGATGTTGATGTTTTTTGTTTGATTTTTGTTGAGTGATAAGAAAGTAATTGTGTTATTTCTGTTTCTTTTTTGGATATTTTTTTTATAGTGGCATTAACGTTTTTATATTGAATTAAAATTGTAGTTAGTAAACTACATCCAAAAATAATTACTAAAGCTTTAGAAAGAGTAGGTGATTTCATAATAGTTTCCATAGTTGCTTTGTGTAAGTTGTTTGATAGATAAGGCGTTGTTAGACTGTAAAAAATAGTGAGGTTTTTGATAAGAGTATCCTATAAGTTTGATTGCATGATGTGGTTTTAAAATAATCTTTTCTATGAGTAATGAGCTTTTGTTTAGGGACTCTAAAATAGTTAGTGTTGATTGAAAGATTGGATTTTCAAAGTTTGTTAAACGTAGGATGCAACCTTGTATTAACTGTTTGGTTTTAGAACTATATTTTAATGCCTGGGTTGCTTTATGATGGCTGTAATGTAAACTTATTGATATTCCTATGAGTGCTATACATGTTAGTGCAATGCTTAATTGTCTGTAATTTTTGGGTCTAGTATAGAGTGTTTGGTTATTTTGAAGCATTATTTTTTGAATAGTTATCGCTTTTTTTGAAAATAGTGCTAGCAAGGATTCATGATGTGTTTTTAAGGAATTCTCAAGAATAATTATTACGGTTTTATTTGAAATATCATTAAAGAGTTCGGTACTTTTTATTTGTAAATTTAATAGTTCAAATATGCTTACGGGTAGTGTTTTATTATCATAAGTAATTTTATTGGGAAAAATGTATATATATTTATTTTTGAAAATCATGTTTTTATATTATCTATTTTTAAATAAATATGCAATGATGTGTTTTTGTGCGCTCTTTTTTATTGCTATGTATGGGGGTTTGTTGAAGTTTTTGTTATTTGGCCGTATTGTTAGATCGAAGGTCTTAGTTACGAGGGTACGTTTAAATGAAACATTTTCGAGATGAATTAGTATATAATCTTCCAACACGAAGAGCCTTTGTTAATATAACTCCTGATGTAACACGTATCTTAAAAGAAAGTGGAATTACAGAGGGGCTTTTGTTGTGTAATGCTATGCATATTTCTGCGAGTGTTTTTATCAACGATGATGAAGCGGGACTGCATCGAGATTTTGAAACGTGGTTGGAAACGTTGGCTCCTGAAAAACCCCATGATAGATATCATCATAATCAGTTTGAGGATAATGCAGATGCTCATTTAAAACGTTCGATTATGGGAAGAGAGGTTGTGGTTGCTGTTACGAAAGGGACGCTTGATTTTGGGCCTTGGGAGCAAATTTTTTATGGTGAATTTGATGGATTACGTCCTAAACGAGTATTGGTAAAGATTATTGGCCAGTAACGTTCGTGTTTAAGCAATCTTATTCTATAGTTATAGTTAATTCTGAAAAAGAAACTCATAGTAAGGCTCGTTTTTTGAGCTCGGAATTACTTTCTTTAATTGATCAAGGTCGGTTGTTTTCTGTGGTACCAAATGTGCCTGTTTATAACATTGTTGCTGAAGATCCGTATGCAGATGGCGTTATTTCCTTGGTGATGTTTTTGTATGGTGAGGGACGTAAGGTTCGATTTTGGTATGATTTGTCTTTAACTGAAGATTATGTATTTCAGCTGAAATCATATGTTGATCAATGGTTTTTTTATTGTCCTTCACTTGACTCTCACGAGTATCAACGTGCCTTGGGTAATCATTCCTATGATGATGCATCTGTTAAATTAACAGCTTTTTTAAATGAAGGGATTCCTTGTTTTTTGTATATTCCAATTTATAACCATATGCTTGATTTATTGCCAGAATGGGTGGATCTTATTTTAGAAAAAAAAATAAGGGTAATTTTTTATTTTCAAAAATCATTATTTACTCGATCACAACGCAAGTCTATTCGTTATTTTGAGCAATTTTCTTTTGTGCATTGTTTTGCATTGCCTTGTAAATGTGATCCGTTGTGGCAACTATCTGAATATCGTCTTAGTTTGGATCGGTACTTTTTTTATTCAAAAATTCGTAATAAATATCGTCGCTTAAAATTATTTTTTGGAATTTAGTTTTTGAACTGGATTTTTTTGAGAAATAAAAAAAATGTTTAAGAGTTTCTTTTTTGACCCATAGTTAACTATTATCAAAAAAATATAGTGTTTAGTTATTAATTTCTCAGGCTTTTTGTATGTTAAAGAATGAGATTTTAAAAATATGAATCTTTAAGGAGGGCTTATTAATGATTCAGAAAAAACCTTTAGTATTATTAGGATCGATGGTTGGTGTTATAGTTGCCGTTAATTTGCTTTTAAGTAATGGTGTTGTTAAAGGTTTTATTGAAACGGAGTTGGAGACGGTGTTTGGTACAACTGTTGAGATAGGTACAACGCGAGTATCACTCAAACCTTTTGGAGTTACGCTTCATAATGTAATGATTGGAGATAAATCTAAGCAAGGAGATTTCTTTTTTGAAAGTCCAAAAGTTCGATTAGATGTCTCATTTAATGATTTAAAAAATAAAAATATTGTTATTAATCACATGGACGTTGTTTATACATCGTCAACATTGCAATCAATGGGGCTTGTTCAGGCGGGTAATAAATCGTTGATGGCCTCTACTAAGATTGTTGAGCCAACGGCTTCGTTGGATACGTCTGTTTTTAGTGAGGAACTATTGGTAGGAAGTCAGGAAGCGAAGCAGTTACAATCGCAGTTAGTGGTTGATATGACGGAGCTTACACAGGAACTATCCTTTCATTCAGATCAACATTCTTTAGGGGCTTTGCATGATTCGATTGTTGTTATGAAGGAATCTATTAAAGATACAACATCAGATCGAATTGGTAGTGTTGATTCTGAGATTGAGCAATTATCAATGCATGTAAATGCTTATAGTCGAGTTATTTCTGAGAAAAGAAATCGTGTTGATTCAATTTATAATATGAGACGAAAAGCTATTGATTCTTTAACTCAGCGTTATGGTGAGGATATTACACGATTACAAGCACAAATTCCAAATGATTTAGGGTTGTCTGATTCTTTGTCTTCACTTGTTTTAGGTGATGCAGTTCAGCAGAGGTATTCTCAATTTTATGATTATTCTCAGTTTGTTTCTGGATTGTTTTCGCGCTTAACTTCTTCAGATTCGGCTCATAATTTTTCTTATGATGAAAAAGTTTCTAGTGTTCCTCGAATCTGGATTAAATCCTTAGTTTTTACAAATGATACAGATCATATTCCTTTGAAAATTTTAAATATATCCTCGAATCAAGCTCATGTGGGTAATCCTGTTCGTGTTCAATTTAATGATGGGGCTAAGCAGGTATTTGCATCGTATTATGTAAATCGTGTATTAACTCAAATTTATTCTATCAAGCAGTATCCACAGTCGCTTAGTAATTATTCTGTGTATAACAGTGGTAATGATTCGGTAGTTCTTAATCGAGCTATTCAGGAAAGTGTTACGGATGTAGAGATCATTGGAAATACAATAGATGCGACATCGGTTGTAACAACATCTAAATTTGATTTAAGTAAACATAATGGTGATGATTTGTCTTTATCAGGTGTTTTGAGTGATACATTAAAAACGCTAGATGTGGTTAACGTTGAGTGTAGTGTTTCTGGGAATATGACATCGCCAGAAATTTTGATCTCATCGTCTTTAGATTCTGTGGTAAACAATCGTTTTCAAACAGTAGCATCCACCTTAAGACAGAGTCGTGTGGAGCAATTTAAAGAAGATATTACAGCGGTAATGACTCAAGAAAAAGAGAAGTTAATTGCAACACTTGATCATGATTATGGTTTTTTTCTAAATATTTTAGAGTCTGAAGAAACACGCGTAGCATCTCTTGTAAGTGATTTAGCTTTTTTACAAAAAGAGCTGACAATGTTGAAAGATAAATATGCAACGCTTCAGCAAGAGCCGTCGTTAGAAAGTGAAAGTGACGTATTAATCAAAGTGAATCAAGAAAATTCAAGTAATAGCAAGCCTAGTGTGGTTGAGCAGGGATCGCAGGCATTTAATAGCTTGCCATCGGCTTCTAGGCCTCAAGAGCCTTTAGTTATTAATGTAAAATGATTTATAGCATACCTTTATGCTTGCAGTTTCCAAAGGCATTCGGTGGGATGTACTGAGTGAATGAGTCGTTCTGATTGATGAGAATGGATTAATTTAATTGAGCTATAATTTTCTGAGTAAAGTGTTTGGATTGTTTCTAGTTGAATAAAAAATGGAGGGCCTTGTGATAATAAGGCCTTTTGATTGGATGGTGCTTGAAACGTAATCAGTAATTGTGGAGCGTTTTTTGTGATTTTAATTAAAAAGTTGCAGTATTTTTGACGTTGCGTTGGCTCCCAAGCAATTAATGCGGCTCGATCGTAAATAACATCGATAGTTCCGATATCAGTTGAAGTTAAATCAAATAAATTGCCTACAAAAATATCGCAATAAGAGGAAGAATATTTCTGAAAATAAGTAGTTTTTGTAATTGTTGGCGTAATATTAAGTGATTCAAAATAGGCATTTACAGCTATTTCAGATAATTCTACACCAATGACATGGATATTTTGTTTAATCAACCATGTCATGTCATTTGATTTTCCGCACATCGGAACAAAGACTCGTTGTTTATTTATGTCTTTTAAACATGAGTCAAAATAAGACGTTAGTAATACGTTTGGTTGAGTTTCATGAAAACCAATTGAATTTGATTCCCAGCAGTGTTTCCAAAAGTCAGGTGTCATGGCTTAATTATAGCGTATTATTTTTTAATCCCAAGCTATCAAAACCAATTGAGCAAGAGGCTGTCTGTTTTAATGGATTACGAAGTAGTTAGTTAATTTACTTGTTTTATTATAAATTAGCTTGGTTGAAAACATTATTCATTTTTGTCTGTTTAGTAGGTTTAGATGTTTTATGTGCCTTATTCCTTCCATTACTTTTTTTTATTTCTTTTTCTTTTTTTGTCTTGGTGTCGTTTTTCTTTAAATCACATGGCTGTTTATTAGTCGTTTGTGATGGGGAGAGAGGGGCCTTTTGTTTATTAAAAGGTATATGTGAATCACTTCTAGGTGTAGCTGGTGGTGTTTTACATTTAATAGCAGGGACATAAACAGGTGTAACTGAACGGTTATCAGATGGGACATAATCAGTTGTAACTGATCTTGTGAATGAATCTGCTCTTATGGATAGAGGTCTAAATTTTGGAGAGGTTGTTAATACTACTGGCACAGCACTGTCTTTTTTGTTAATTATGTAAAAAAATAATTTTGTTTTTTAAATATTTATTTTTAATAAATTTATTCAAAATTATTTTTGGTATTCAGGTAGTGCTTTTGATGAGTTGTTAGTTGATGTAGCTTAGAAAAATATTTTCAGTTATACTTTTTTTATTGTGACAAAGCCGGTAAGAACATTTCAGGATATTATTGCTCAGCTTCATGCGTTTTGGTCTGAAGAAGGGTGCTTGATTTTACATCCTTTTGATGTGCAAAAGGGTGCAGGTACTATGAGCCCTTACACATTTTTAAAAGCCTTGGGGTCTGCTCCGTGGCGAGTTGCTTACATTGAGCCTTCGCGACGACCGACTGATGGTAGATACGCAGAAAATCCAAATCGTTTGCAACATTATTTTCAGTACCAGGTTATTATGAAACCATCGCCAGAAGATATTCAAGATCGTTATATAAGAAGTTTAGAAGCAATAGGTATTTCTCGTAAAAATCATGATATTCGTTTTGTTGAAGATAATTGGGAGTCTCCAACCTTAGGGGCTTGGGGTGTTGGTTGGGAAGTATGGCTTGATGGTATGGAAGTGACGCAATTTACTTATTTTCAGCAATGTGGGGGCTTTGATTGCAAGCCAGTTTCCGTAGAAATAACGTATGGGATTGAGCGGTTATGTATGTTTATTCAAAATAAAGAAAGTGTTTATGATTTGATTTGGCAACAACATCATGATTCACAGGTGACGTATGGTGATGTGTATAAGCAATTTGAAATTGAGCATTGCCATTATAATTTTAATGATGCATCTGAGGCGCGTTTGTTTCAATTATTTGAAATATACGAAGCAGAAACCAATCATTGTTTAGATAAAAAATTAGCATATCCAGCCTATGAATATTGTTTGAAATGTTCGCATACGTTTAATTTATTAGATGCGCGTGGTGTTGTTTCTGTTTCAGAAAGAACAGCGTATATCTTAAAAATTAGAACGTTAGCACGTCGCTGTGCTGAAACTTATTTGCGTTCGATAGGGGAATTGGAGCCAGTTTCCTAATGTCGGCTACATATTGTTTAGAGCTTGGTTGTGAAGAAATTCCTGCACGTTTTATCGAGCAGTTATGTATTAATTTAAAACTCAAATGTATAGAGGCTTTGGCAAAACAGCGGGTGACCTGTGATGTAGATAGTATCCAAACGTATGCAACGTATCGTCGCTTGGTGCTATGTGTTCCAAATATGAGTGCAAAGCAAGAGGATGAGCAGTTATTAGTAAAGGGACCTCCTGTTGCAATTGGTTTAAATGATGATGGTAGTTATACTCAGGCAGCGCTTGGTTTTGCAAAAAAATCAGGAATATCAGAAAAAGATCTTTGTATAAAGGCTATTCAAGGAAAAGATCATGTTTGTTTTTTAAAAGAAACTCTTGGGCAAGAGACGCCAACTGTTTTGGCAAAACTTATTCCCGAGATTATTTTATCGCTACCCTTACCAATTAATATGCGTTGGGCAGATCATACCACATCGTTTATTCGACCGATTCATTGGATTGTTTCTTTGTATGGCGATCAGGTTGTTCCTTTTGATTTATTTGGGGTTCAGGCTGGACGTGTGTCGTATGCACACCGTATGAAATCGGATGGAGACAGCAGTTTGGGAAAATCTGTACATATTACGTCTTCAGAAACTTTGTTAAGTCAGTTAGAAGAGCACTATGTTTTGGTAGACCCTAACGTTAGGGCAAAGCGTATTAAAGATGCCTTAGCTTCTGAGGGCTGTGATACCTATGATGAAGCGTTGTTTAAAGAAGTTGTTTATTTAACAGAGTGGCCAAAGTTGTTGAAGGGTACTTTTGATGATCGGTTTAGTAAAGGTTTACCAGAATTTGTGCTGATTGAATGCATGAAAAAGCATCAACGGTATTTTCCTGTTTTTCAAAAGGGTAAGGGGTTATTGCCTTGTTTTTTGGTTGTTGCAGATAACGTAACAGACCAAAATAAAACTACCATTATTCAAGGTAATCAACGTGTTTTAGCGGCGCGTTTGTCAGATGCCTTGTTTTATTATAATCAAGACACAGCCCAGTCCTTAGCTAGTTTTGCTGAAAAATTAAAAGGCGTTGTTTTTCAGAAAAACTGTGGCACCTTATATGACAAGCAAGCTCGTCTTGGAATAATTATGGAGTTTTTATATGCTCATATTGGCTTGAATTTTAAAAATAATAATGACTATAAAGATGTTGATCTTAAGCGATTAGCTTATTTTGCTAAGGCGGATTTAGTAACTCAGATGGTTGTTGAATTTCCATCCTTACAGGGAAAGGTCGGAGCGCATTATGCAAGTAAAAAAGAAGATACCTTTAAGTATCATGAATTTATTCAAGAGCAGTATTTACCCTTGGGGTTGGGTTCAAAATTGCCTGAGCTTGCGCCTGGGGCATTACTTGCATTAGCAGATCGTTTTGATATGCTCGTGTATTCATTTTTTAATGGAGCAAAACCTACCGGTTCGCAAGATCCTTTGGGGTTGCGTCGTGCAGTAAATGGTATTTTTCGGATTTTAAATCATCATCAATGGCCATGCGATATTATGGCTGTTATTGATCAATGTTATGAATTGATTGCAAAAGGAAATGCGCATCGAGATCGTTTGGATAGCTTTATTAAGGCACGATTTCAGGCCTTGTTAGTAGACGAAGGAAAATCTGGAGACACTGCATATTCATATGATATTGCAGATAGTGTACTTCATTTAGCGTTGTTTAATGTGCGTAAGGCCATTAACCATGCATGTCATCTTTATGAATTTAAAAATGATGCTTTTGAAAAATTTAAATTGGTTTCAGAAACTGCTGTACGTGTTCATCGTTTAGCAAAAAAGGGTCATGAACTTGGGGACTTACCTCAAGTGCAAACACCGTTATTTGAACATGATATTGAAATGGATCTTTATGACACAATTTGTAAATTTAATTTAGATAAATATGATAAAGATCGATTTGAAGATTTAAATAAAATTGCTGAAAAATTTACACGTTACTTTGATGATGTTTTGGTTATGGCTGAAAATGATGCTGTAAAGAAAAATCGTCTTCGTTTTTTAATATCTTGGGATGATGTTTTTTTAAAATTTGCTAATTTTGAAACTATTGTTGTGAGTCAATGACATTTCGCAGTCTCTGCATTGAGTCCTTAGATCAAAAACCACGGTTAATTGAAAAGACGCCTAAGCCCTTAAATAAAGGCTGGGTTCGTTTGAAAATGCTTTATGCACCTATTAACCCTGCAGATATAAATATGATGCATAATCAGTATGTTATTCAGCCTCAACCGCCTTTTGTTTTAGGTAATGAAGGTGTGGGGTTTGTTGATGCCTTAGGGGAATCGGTTGCGAAGGATTGGTTAGGTAAGCGAGTGATTTTTCCAGGACAGTCTCGCGATCAATGGTTTGGATTTTGGTCTGAATATGTGGACGTTCCTGTGGAAGGGTGTATTCAGATCCCAGAATTTATTAGTAATGAACAAGCCTCTATGATGTCGATTAATCCATTAACAGCCTTGGTTATTTTAGATACGTATGCAAATTTAAAGGAAGGCGATTGGATTATTCAGAATGCAGCAAACTCAGCACTTGGTCATTGGTTTGTTTATCTTGCCAAGCAACGAGGGTTGCATAGTGTTAATATTGTAAGACGTGATATTGCTCAGGAATCTTTGCTACAGCTAGGTGCAACACATGTGGTGGTTGATGCTGATGGAAAACTTAAGCCAAAGCAACTTCCTCAGAGTGGTAATTTTAAGTTAGCTTTAAATGGGGTAGGTGGGGTAGCTTCAAAAGTAGTAGCAACGTGTCTTGATTATAATGGAACGATGGTAACTTATGGTGCCATGGCTAAAGAGCCGGTTTCTGTTGGCAATGTTGCCTTAATTTATAAAACGATTCAGGTGCTTGGCTTTAACCGTACATTGTGGGCAGAAACGGTATCTATGAATACAATTTCTGCTTATTATGAATGTTTATTTGGTTATTTACAGCAGTTTCCTTGTGAGATTCCGATTGCGCATTGCTTTGATTTAAACGCGTATGAGTCTGCTATAGCAAAGGCTCAGGAATCTAAGTTAAATGGTAAAATATTACTTCGGTTGAGTTAATTGCTTGGCTTGTTTCCATAGCTTTTCTTTTTCTTCTAAAGGCAATGTTTCAAATTCATCGTTTAGTTTTTCCATGGCTTGATAGCGTTTGATAAATTTTTCGTTTGCTTTTCGTAAGGCGGTTTCTGGATTAATAGATTCTTTACGTAAGACATTAACTATTGCAAATAATAAATCGCCGGCTTCTTCTTCGCGTAGTTGATGATTAGCGCTTTTTGTAAGTTCTGTTTGAAATTCGGCTAATTCTTCGGTTACTTTTTCAAATGCTTCTTGGCTAGTATTCCAGTCAAAGCCTTGTTTTGCTGCACGTTTTTGAATTTTTTCTGCCTTTTGTAATGCCGGTAATTGGGGTAAAGGATCCATTATAGATGTGCTTGAATGTTCTTTCTTTTTTATGGCTTCCCATTGATTTAAGACCTCATCACTCGTATCAAGTTTTTTATCGCCAAAAACATGTGGATGTCGTCGAATCATTTTTGTATTAACGGTATCTGCAATGGTATCAAGTGAAAATAATTGAGTTTCTGTTGCAATGGTTGCAATCATAATGATTTGTAATAAAACATCGCCACATTCTTCAATGATATTTTCTGTATCTTTTTTTTCGATGGCGTCAACAAGCTCATAACATTCTTCTAATATACAGGGAATTAAACTGGAAAATGTTTGTTCTTTATCCCATGGGCAACCTTCTGGTGACCGAAGTGTTTCGACCGTTTTAATGAGTTTGTTAAGGGATGTCATTAAAAAGAAGCTGCTTGCTTGATCAGTGTTTCGTTTTCTGAGTACGAAGGCTCTTGATATGATGATTGATCATCTGTATTGGATATTAAAATATTTGATGGTGTAAATAAAAAGATATTTTCACCTAATTTCATCATATTTCCATTTATGGCATAAGCTGTTCCGCAAACAAAGTCAATTAAACGTTTGCTAGCATCTGTATCTAAAAATTTTAGATTAACAATGACAGGTTTATTCTCTCTAAGATAGGATGCAATGTTTAGTGAATCTTCATAAATTCTTGGTTCTAAAATTTTTATTTCTGAAGATGCAAAAGGGCGAGAACTACTTGATTTTATAATAGATCCTTTAAATGGATTGCTTTGTGATGTTTCTGTGTTTGTAGTATCTAATTCTTCTGCAAAGCCAAAAAAATGTTTAAGTTCATTAATGAATCCCATGGTTATACTCCTTGTTCTTGAAATAACATTCGTCCAATACGTATCATGGTAGAACCACATTCAATAGCTAAAGGGTAATCTTGACTCATTCCCATACTTAACTGACTATTGTCAGGTAATTGAGAAATTGATTTGAATAGATTATATGAATCCATGAACATTTGTTTTGTTTTTTCCTTATTGTTTTCCAGTGGAACTATTATCATTATACCGTTTATTGGTGCATTTGAAAAAGAAAATAATTTTGCTTGGGATTCTAAAAACTTCTCTTTGCTAAATCCAAATTTATTTACATCATTGGCAATATTTATTTGTATGTAGCAAGGAGTAATTTTATTTAATTGACTAGAAATTGTATGTATTCTTTCTAGAAGTTCGATGCTATCTACAGATTGAATTACATCAAAATTTTCTACTGCTTTTTTTACTTTGTTTTTTTGTAAGTGGCCAATGAAGTGCCATTGAATATCAGGAAGATGAGAACAAAGACTTATTTTTTCTAGTCCATCTTGAATTTTGTTTTCACCAAAAAGACGAAACCCTTCATTGTATAATGCTTCAATTTGAGAAGTGTTGGCATATTTTGATGCGACACATGGTGTAATTGACTGGGGGAGATTAAAAGCTTTTTCTAGTTCTTGGGTGTGCTCGCGTAATTTTTGAGACTGTTTTTTGATTATTGATTCATTTGAATTCATGATTTTACTATTGTATCGTATCTATGTGATTTTCTAAATGAAGGATGGTTTTTTGTGAATCGTTTAATTGTTGGCATTATTTTTTTATTTGCTTTTGGGCTAAGTGTCTTTTTTGGGTTGCCGTATGTAGATAAGGTGTTAGTGTATGAATCACCGAGCTTTCCAAAAACCGTTGATGCTGTAATTGTTTTGGAGGGTGGGATTGGCCAGAGAGTTACGGAGGGAGTTGCTCTTTTAGAAAAAACAGAGGCTTCATATTTGATTATGACTGGAGGTGCTTATTTTCATACAACATCACCAAGGTTAATGGGGCAATTTGCAAAGCGGTTATCTAATAATTTACCGGAAATTTTATATGAAGAAAATTCACTTTCTACATATGATCATCCTATAAATTTAATGCCGATATTCAATCACTATAATATCCGGTCATTTATTGTTGTAACGTCTCAGTATCATACGGCGCGCACCAAGGCCGTGTTTGATGCTTATTTTAAAGGCCAGAAAAATGATTTTGAAGTTTATATTCATGGAGCTTCCGACGGTATTGATTATTCTCGGTGGTGGAAAGATCATGAAATGAAGCAACGTGTTGGAATTGAGTTGCTTAAAAGAATTTATTATTTTTTAAATTAATCGTCTTTTTTTAAAGACAGAAATATATAATTTTACAAGTTCTTAATCTCATACTTCGTGTATAACGTCGTGGGATACAAACAACAGTTTAATTTAAAGATCAGGTTAGTGCTACTTGTCGTGTTTATTTGTTTTTCAAATACAGTAATAGTAAGTGCTTCAGATAAACTTAGTGGAGAGGCTGCGTTTACGCGTATTCAAGATTTTGCTTCAGGTTTAACTGGTTTTTTTGATGTTATTAATCGAAAAACTGATAAAAAGGTTGCCAATATCAATGCAAAATCGAATAATTTAGTAGTGCTATCAATGGGATTTAAACAAATGGGTTCGCAATCTATTTCTACTTTAGTTTCAGAGGAAGATGATTCATCTGTAGAACCATCAATTACCGTACCTCTTGTATATCCAAATCCATTTCGGCAATCAACGGATGATGGCGCAATTTTATCATATGATTTATCTAAAGACTTTTCTTTTGAAATTCATATTTATAATATGCTTGCTGAGAGAGTATTTAAGCAAACGTTTGAGCAAGGATTTGTTGGTGCCAGAAAAGGACCCAATCGCTTAAGAATCAATAAAGAATCATTGGGAGGTTATCTTTTAGCAGCCGGTGTATATTTTTATGTGTTTGTTAATGAAAATGGCGTTTTAGCAAAGGGGAAAATGGTGGTAAAGCCATGACGATTCAAAGAATTTTTCTATTATTAGTTATATATAGTGTATTGCTATGCTCGACTCATGCAGTGGAAACGTCTTACTTTACTCCTGATTTAGTAGGTTCTTCTGCAAGATCAATTCGTTTGGGAGGAATTGAGGGTATGAGTAGTCACTCTGATTCAGTTTTTGAAAATCCAGCAGCTTTATACCGTGTAAAACGATTTTCAACAACGTTCTTTCAGACAACGTTTATGGAAGAAGTTGTCTATCAGAATATTGCCTTTGCTATGAAAACAAATTTGGGCGTTTTTGGCTTAGGTTTTTTTAATGCAGGTGTAGATAATATTCCAAAAACAATGAAAAACGAATATGAAGATTATACAGAATATTATGTGAAGTATTACTTTAATTATCAAAATTCTTTGTTAAAAGCTTCGTATCAAGTATCTCCTTCTGAATTTTTGCATTTAGGGATCTCTGGATCTTACTTTTACAATGAATTTGATACTGTGAAAGCAACAGGTTCAAATGTTGATGTTGGTGCTGTTTTAGATTTTGAACGATTAAACTTTTCAATTTTAGTACGAAATTTAATGACATCCAATGAAATTCGTTATGTTGATTCCGAAATTGGGAGTAATAGTAGTAATAATCAGACAGAAAAGCTTTCCATTCAAAACATTTATTCGGTAAACTATAGATTAAGGCATTTCACTATGTATGGTCAAATAAAAACAGTTGGTTCTCAACGAGAGTTGCATAAAGCGCTTGGGTTACAATTTAATCCTCGTTTTTTGCCATTTTTAGAGATTTCAGGAGGGTATATGCAATACCCTCAATTAAGTTATGAAGAAGGGGTGTTAGCTTCTAAAGAAAAAACATCGTTTGCAGTTGGAATAGGCTTGGATTTATGGGGGCTTTGTTTAGACTATTCTTATGCTAGAAGTGATCATGTTTCGTTTGATCATAATAATTATTTTTCAGTGGGGTTGTCGTTTTAATGGATTTTTAAATAATGATTATGAAAATTAGAAAATATACTCTTTTGTTTTTTTTCTTATTAAGTACAGCATTACATGCTGGGTACAAAGATATGGTTTTAATGCCATATCTTTATGATACAGCTTCTAATGCTCCATACAATGAAGAAAATATGGAACTTTATATTGGTTTTGTTACATCAAATATTTATGCGGATAGTTTTATTTGCCCATATGTTGGAGTTAATCCAAATCAATGTAAACTTGTAACGGTAAATGTGGTTAATGGATTTACAAAAATAGAGCAGCTTAAAGATATGGATTTAGATGCGTTAACTACAGCCAATTTATCATTAAAAGTAACAAAGAAAAATGGATCTCCAATTTTAGGAGATTTTACGTTTAATTCGGCGGCATTTAGTATTTTAAGCTATAAAACAGGCAATGTTGAAAGTCCAGAAGCAGAAACGTTGGTGCCAGATAGTAAGTTTACAAATCCTTTTTCTTCGAATGCCCCAATTCGGGTTGGAAGTTTTCTTTTTTCAAATTCTCGTCCCTATCTTAGAAATCGAAGTAATATAAACTTTTCCAAAAAGTTTGATATCGATATTGATCAAAATATAAATGTTTATGGATCTTATGAGTTATATTTAAATGGTCAAACGTTTAAAGAAACGCTTCCATGGAGAGATTTAGATAATTTAGGTGATTCTGGATTATTTACAAGTCAGCGAGCTGCAATTAATTTTCCTTTAAATTCAGATGGAACTCCACAAATACAAATTCCTGAAAAATTTCAACTTTGGGTAAGTGGGAATGTATATGCTTCAGATTTTTATAAAAACGATGCTCCTTTTACAATTTTTTCAAATTGGGTAACTGTTAATGAAACTATTAACGGAAAAGCTTTGGAGAATATGTATTTCAATTTAACCACGCAAAATATTGGTTTTTTTGGGGATAGACCATCAGATGAAGAAAGACGATATTATAATTTAGATGAAAAAGTTTCAGTTAAGGGATTATTATTAACGGGTGATTTTAATTCTGAATTAATCACATCACGCTCATTATTTTTTAAAGATTCTATGTTTTTTGGGAAAGTAATGAATAATGGTCAAGATACCTTAGTTTCGTTTAATTATTTTAATTTGGATGGTAAAGCGAATAAAATTTCTCTTTTTTCAAATTCTAAAGATGTGTCTTATAATAATTCTTTCTCAATTTTTAATGACGATCTACTATCTAAAGTAGCCCTTTTTACTGAAGGTAATAATAAAGCTCAATTACTAGTTCAAAATAATTTAGATGTAATAGCATCAACAAATTCACTTATATTTGATGTTAATTCAGATTTAGGTTCGGGGGATGTATCAATTAAATCAAAAGATACTGGAGGAGATCTTACAATTCTTGGAGGAGTAAATGCAGATGATTTTTATTTGAATGGATTACCTATGAGTATGCAGGTTGCAAAAGGTGAGTATTTTTTAAAAAATCCATTACGAACTCAGGATGGCTTGCATAAAATTTATTATGACAAAGGAAGAGTATCCATAGGTTCTTTTGAAATTGAGGATTCCGAATCAGTATTAGAAATAGGAACTCCTTTATTTGAAGATACTCCTGATATTACAGACTCTTACATGGATCCTATCATGACATTTACTAAAGAAAATAAATCATTCTCAATGGGTGTTAGTAGAAAATTTGATGATCAATTTTTTATTATCGAAGGTGATAAATTAAGTAATCAGGATGGTACAAAAATTCAAGATCCTCTTCTTTCTATTAAAAAGAATTTTTTAGGAGTGGGTATTTCAGATGCTGAAGCTAATTTAAATATTTCTGGAAATTTAGGTATTTTAATCAAGGGTGATTTACAGTTTTTTTCAGATTCTGAGCGTGTAAATCGTACCGAAGCTTTTGAAATCCCAGGATCTGTCATGCAGTTTAATCCATACAGCGCATCGTTTCGTTCGGGAGTCTTTTTAGATGATGATAATTATTATCAAAATGTTGGCGTTTATTCTTCGGGAATAGGGTATTCAAATCAAGTTAGCGGTAACGTATCTTCAGCTTTAGGAGGTATTTCTAATGATGTTTCTGGTTTTTATTCAACAAGTTTAGGAGGTGCAGGTAATAAAATTACTCATGGATTCTCTTTTGTTGGAGGTGTTGGAGGCTTTGTAGATAATCATGGTTCGTTTGTATTTTCTCAAGGAGGGTATTATCAAGATAATATACCAACGAAAGTTGATACTTCTTTTAGTGATGATAATCGTTTTAGAACAAATGCATCTCGACAATTTCTTGTTGGTTCTCCTGTGACGTCACCCTTTGGTTCTATGGTTGGAATTAATACAAATCAAGGAACAGCGGCTTTAAATATAAAGGGTAAATTATTTTATGCACCAATTATTGAAGAGTCTTTAGCTATTTCTTCTCAAGATGCTAGAGAATTATTTGATGTATTAGTAGATAAAAAGTTTTTAAGTAATTCTGGAGAACTATTGGTTAGAAAAAGAGTCTATTTTCCAGATTATTTTAGTTTAGATGATTTTCCTATTATTGTTAGTATTAATTCCAGTCAAGTATATTCAGATCTTATTGCAACCATTAATACCAATGATTTATCAGGGGTTATTACAAGTACTAATTTAAAAGAATGGGGTGTTGTATCTACGGATTCTTGGGAGTATCTTTATAATGTTCTTCAATACGGGCAATCTCCGCATTTTAGAGATGATGGGATTGGAGGAAACTTATTTCGGGTTTATGTAAGTCAGAATATCACTGAAGCTGCATTTAACGTTAAGAAAAAATTAGCAAATGATAAGATATTTTCTCGGGTAAATAAATTTTACTCTTGTTCAAGAGTAGGTGATGATTGGTCTTATAATAATCAACAAATTTCTGCAGGTACAACGGAAAATTTTATTGAACAATTAATTGATAACCTATACCCAGTATCAACCTATTCTGATGGAAAAATTGCCTCAACTTATTCTTTTAATCTTTCTACTTCTAATTTAAAAGAATTTATGATGGATAGTTTAAACATACCTGGATTAGCGTGTGAACAATTTGCATCCACTACTATCGAATTATCCGATCTTGTGAAGAAACTGTATGAGATTGATGTTAATAATTTAATATCCTTTAATGATCAAATTACTTGTTATCCTGACTACTCAACAGTTAAGTGTCGATATACATTTGGTGCTTATGAAAACTACTTGAGAGATACGGTTTATCCTGAATTAATAACAAAAATTCATACCTACATAGATCAAGAGGTATTAGATTTAGATGCTGTTGTTACTGGAAGTTATTTAATTTCTGATTGGAGTTCGTCGTATTGGAATGGCTCTACTGAAGGTGATGTTGAAACAATGTTAGAATCCCTGGTTACTTCATCGATATTATCTTTACGTCAAGATAACCAAACAGATCTTTTAAATGTAAATTATAGGGGTAATGTAAGCGTTGGTTTTTTAACTAATGAGCGTGCTGAATTAGCTGTTGAAGGACCGGTGCATATTTATTCTAATAAGATAAATACGCTGTATGATAATGATAGATCAAGTTTAGTTATTGATAATTTTGTTGATCCAACCCTTGAAAATTATGACGATCAACTTAATTCACTTGTGCTTAGTAACTATAAAGCTAATGGTGAAACAACACCAAATATGATTATAGATGCTTATGGTAAGGTGGGGCTTGGAGCAATTCCTACCTCAAGTAATATTGCTTTGGAAGTGTTTGGATCGGTTATTGGAAGTTCTTTTCAAATAGAAGGCGGTGCTACATTGTCTCCTGAGCCTCTTAAGTTAGCATTTAATTATGAAACTACAACACCAAATATTTATTTTGATGAAGGATTTCTTGGTTTGGGATTGGTTAGTCCAAATGAACCTGTATCATTGTTACATTTAAAGTATTACTCTGGTAATGATCCAGCTCATCCTTTAATAACCTATGATTACAATGGCATCGATTTATTTCAAGTAGGAGAAACATCTCCAGAATTTCAAGGGTTTCGTTTAGGTACTCCAGGTTCTTTAGAACAAATGCCAAATTTGTTTGTTTCAACCAATAGTGTAGTAGGAAGTACGTTGCCTGGATTTTTTAGTAGTAAATCGGGGGTTATTTCGGGAAATGTTGGGATTAACTCTGGATATTTAGCTGTGGGTACTTCAAACTTTCAAACAGAACCTATTTTCTTTGCTGATACCATGAAAACAACGCGCTTGTTTGTTTACCAAGGAAATGTTTTTAGTAAAATTACAGCGAGTTCTTTCCCTTGGGACTTCAATAAAAATACAGGTCTTATTTTTCTTAATGATGGTACAAAAATAGGTGTTCAAACGGATAACCCTGGGTATGATTTACATGTTAATGGAGATTTTTATTTTAAGAATAATTTACCAGCAAATGAAACAACATTTGTTGTTAGTGAGAATTTATTTTTAGATAATTTGGTATTAACTCCAAATGCGGATATTACTGGAACTGATATTTATCTCTTATTTGATTCTCCAGGGAGTCTTCCAGGAAGTAACCCAAAGCTTTATGTTGAAGATAGTCAATTAATCTTAGAGGTTTTTGGAGGTTTAAAATTAAATCAATTAGAAAATTTATCATCAGGTCAAGGACAGTGCGGGGACCTTGTTACTATTAAATCTGTTACTCAATTATTTGAATCTCAACTTTATAATACATCAACTCAATCGCCACCATGTGATTCCAAAGATCAAGAGTTATTTTTTTCATTTAATGATTTGTATTCAAATACCAACAATTATTGGAATTATGATGACACGGCACAGCTTTGGTCTATTCGATCAGATTTGCGTGTAACTAGAAATATGCCTTTATTTACGTTTAAAGGTAATTTTGATATAAAAAATTCTGTACCAACAGTTAATAATGCTATTGTTTTTCCATATCATAATAATGATCAAGAGAATCCTGAATTTTATGGTATGAATATTAATTCTGATTTAGGTTATAGAGACGGTGAGGGAGATTGGACATTTTATACGGATTCATTTTCATATTCGTTTTTAAATTATGAATTAGTAATTGCAACAGATAATATAAAAGATACAAATCTTGATATTAAAGGTCTTAATATCGCTATTGAAACAGGTGTAAGTAATGGTATTAAAAAAACACTAACTAACAGAACAGTGTTAACCGGGCTTGATGTGGATTTATCAAATATAACTGTTCAGGAATCTGGATCTCAAACACGAGGATACCGATTTCCTGCTTTATTTTTTGGGGATGTAATTATTTCTTCTACCAATGAATCTATTAGTAATTATCGAACATTATCAATGTTGCAAAATGAAGATCCTTCATCTCCAACGTATAATTATTTACTCTCTGTAGACGGTAATTTAGAATCGCGTGGCATGGTTATTTCCAATACATTAATAGCGCCTCGACTTCAAGTGAATGCAGGTATTGTTAAAGGGTTTAATGTTGATAAAGATATAGCTTCTTCAAGTCCACGAGTGGGTATTAATGTTGCGGATCCTCAGTTGGAGCTTGATATTCTTGGCGATATCAAATCTACAGAGGTTGCTTTAAATTCATTTGAATCCAATTATATTAATCAGTCATCTAATAAATTTTTAGTTAATCAAAATGGGTTTGTTGGCTTTGGAAATACAGAGATAAGAGATGTTTCGAATACCTTATTTTATAAATTGTTTAATGAATATAACCAAGCATATCCTGGGTTTATCTATAAAAACTATAATCTTGATTTAAATACTTCATCTGATTTTACTTCAGATATGAGTGTATTAAATCTTGAAATAACCATGGATAATTCCAATTTTATTGGTTCTGAAGTAGGTGTTGTTGTAAAGGGTATTGATCTTACTATGACAGACGTTAATTTAAAATCATTAGATGAAACAGTTCCAACGCAAACGGGATTATATGTAAATGTTGTTTCATCTAGCAATAGCTATGCTGCTGTTTTTGTTTCAGGAAATGTTGGCGTTGGTGTTAGTGAGCCTTCGGTAGCATTAGATATTAATGGAGACATAAGAGCTACAGGAATTAATTCAGCTGTTTTAGATCCTTTATTATCAACTATAACTAATTTAACCTTGGATAGTGTAAATGTATCTGAATCTGAAATAGATTCATTAGAGGCAAATCAATTAACGGTTAATGTATTATCTTTTGAAGATAATGTTGCTTATGATTTTATGTATTTGCAAAATGGAAATTTAGGGCTTACTGTTAATTCATTATTAAAAACAACTACAATGAACGTGACTGCAACGTTAAATAGCTTAGATAGGTTTTTTGTATCAGATAGTTTAGTTGCTGTTACTGGTAATATTAATGCTAATATTGGTAAGGATAGTAGTATTGAATTTGATTTTGATTATGGTGCCTATGCTACAAATCTTACATTAAACAATTCCTTAGACGTAGGATCTTTGATTGTAAGTAATAATATTAGTAATGATTCTTCTTATGTAGAAAATTTAGTAATAGATAATCAACAAATGCGTATAAATTCAACTGAAATTGAAGCTGATTCATATCCTGTTGCAGTAAAATTAAGTTCACAATCTTTTTCTGAGATGGATGTGCGTACTTGGGGAGCTTTGGGATTGTTTTCTGGAGTTACAAGTAACAGTAGCTATGTTGCTTTTAATTTAGTTCCCGGGGCTTTTGGTAATAATTGGGTAGGTGTTTCAAAACTTCTAGACTCAAATTGGCAATCT
>Ga0255759_10000919_pt1 | contig 26643 bp, 54 predicted proteins | sample 101ome_20_FD_179959 | JGI IMG/M metagenome (GOLD analysis project Ga0255759, IMG submission 179959) | Coastal salt marsh microbial communities from the Groves Creek Marsh, Skidaway Island, Georgia - 101404AT metaG (version 2) | ecosystem: Environmental > Aquatic > Marine > Intertidal zone >...
TTTAGCAGAAGAATTAAAAAGGTTTAAACAAGAAAAAAGACTAAAAGATTTTAATGATTTACTTTTAGATTTTATTGCAAAAGAAACTACACCAAGTTTTAAAGTTTTATTTATTGATGAAGCACAAGATTTATCTTTGTTGCAGTGGGAGATGGTAAGAAAACTTTGGAGTAATGCAGAAAAAACTTATATTGCTGGTGATGATGATCAAGCAATATTTAAATGGGCAGGCGCAGATGTAGATCATTTTATTGCACTCAAAGAAGAAGTAAATGATATAAAAATTTTAGATCAATCTTATCGTATACCTGGTGGACCCATTCACGAACTATCACAAAAGATAATTGGTCAAGTACAAAATAGATTTGATAAAGAATATAAACCAAGAACAGAAGAAGGAATACTCCGTAGATATTCTGACGTTACACAAGTAGATATGTCAGAAGGTAATTGGTTAGTATTATCTTCTGCAAATCATTTTTTAGATTCAGTAAAAGAAGTATGTGAATTACGAGGATGGTATTATCAATACAAAGGTAGCAACTCTATACCTTTAAAATTATTATTAGCTTTAAATAATTGGGAAGCTTGGCGTAAAGGTTCTATGTTGAACCATTTAGAAATAAAAAATATTTATGAATATCTTGGATCAAATGTGTTGGAAGGTTTTAGAAAAGGTAAAACATTACATTCTGATGATCGTTATACATTACAAGAGTGTAAAGACAAACACGGTTTGATTACAGATAAAGTTTGGTTCGAATCTTTTGAAGGATTAGATACCATAACTGAAAACTATATTCGTAATATGAGGGCGAATGGAGAAACATTAAATAGAAATCCTCGTATAATAATGTCAACAATACACGGAGCGAAAGGAGGAGAAGCTGACAAAGTCTTATTGATGCAAGACTTAACAAACGCTGCACTTGAAACATTTAGCTATGATCCAGATGAATTACATAGATTGTTTTACACTGGAGCGACGAGAGCGAAGCGTGAATTACACGTCTTGGATCCAAGAGATTTTGATAAGGCTTATTTAATATGAAATGTTTTTATTGTGATGAAGATGTTCTTTGGCAAAATGATTTTGATGCTGAAGACGTAAATCCAGATTCAAATTATACAATTATTTCTTACTACGATTGTAAAAATTGTGGTGCGTGGTACGAAGTTTATCAAAACCCAAAGGAGGAAAATGACACATAAAGAATTATTTAAAGGTACAACATACGATAGTTTAGAAAAGCAGGTCGGCGGGAAACATTATAAAAATTTTCGCATACAGCCAGCACAATTTATAAACGAAAATAGACTTGAGTTTGCTGAAGGAAACGCTATAAAATATATTTGCAGACATAAATTTAAAGGTAAAGAAGAGGACGTGAGAAAAGCAATTCATTATTTAGAAATGATATTAGAGAGGGATTATTCGTGAGGAGTACACAAATTCCTCTGTTCACACCAGAAACAGAATGGGTTATGCCTGAAGAACTAAAAGATCTTCGTGGGGCCAAAGAAATAGCAATTGACTTAGAGACGAATGATCCTCAGTTATTAGAGCTAGGCTCTGGTAATGTCACTGGAAAAGGGCACATTGCTGGCGTTGCGGTGGCCGTAGAGGGGTGGTCAGGCTATTTTCCTATACAACACGAGTCTGGTGGAAATATGGACAAAAAACTGGTTTTTTCGTGGCTCCAAGACTTATTCAATCAAGAGGATTCTACCTTTATATTTCACAATGCAATGTATGATATTTGTTGGTTACGATCAGCAGGACTAACAATCAAAGGTAAAATTGTAGATACAATGATAGCGGCCAGTTTGATTGATGAAAATAGATTATCGTACCGATTAGATATACTTGCAAAACATTATGTGGGTATGGGTAAGGATGAAAATATTTTACAAGCCGCAGCAAAAGAATACGGACTCGATGCAAAAAAAGATATGTGGAGATTACCCGCGATGTTTGTTGGGCAGTACGCGGAGCGTGATGCAGAGTCTACACTTAAACTTTGGAAACGATTAGAAACAGAATTATACCATCAAGAACTTTGGGATGTATTTAATTTAGAGACAAAATTATTTCCGTGTTTAGTAGATATGAGATTCAAAGGTGTCAGAGTCGATCTCGACAAAGCTGACAAAATTAAAAAATATTTAATAGATAAAGAGCGAAAAATAATTAATAAAATCAAGGACTTAACAGGAGTTGATGTAGAAATTATGGCGGCTCGAAGTATTGCAAAAGCTTTTGACAAATTAAAACTACCGTATGACAGAACTGCAAAAAGTAATGAACCAAGTTTTACAAAAAACTTTTTACAAAACCATCCACACGAATTACCAAAAGCAATTGCTGAAGCAAGAGAAATAAATAAAGCACATAGCACATTTATAGATTCAATAACTAAACACGCAGTTGATGGAAGAATACACGCAGATATAAATCAAATAAGATCAGATCAAGGTGGAACTGTTACAGGAAGATTTAGTATGTCTAATCCAAACCTACAACAAATTCCTGCAAGACATCCAGAGTTAGGTCCTTTGATTAGATCTATTTTTATTCCAGAAAAAAATACAACGTGGGGATCGTTCGACTACTCACAACAAGAACCAAGAATTTTAGTACACTATGCAAAGCTACAAAACTTAACTGGTGTAGATGAAATTGTAGATGCGTACAATGCAGGTGATGCAGACTTCCACCAGGTTGTTGCAGATATGGCAGGCATTGAACGTAAACAAGCTAAAACTATTAACCTTGGTTTGATGTATGGTATGGGTAAAAATAAATTAATGGCAGAACTAGGTTTGATGAAAGAGTCTGCAGAAAAACTAATTAGACAATATCATTCAAGAGCTCCGTTTGTAAAACAATTGATGGATAATGTATCACGTAAAGCAAATGATCGTGGTAAGATTAGAACACTAGGTGGTCGGGCCTGTCATTTTGATTTATGGCAACCTGTTCAATTTGGTGTTTATAAACCATTACCATTAGAACAAGCACGAAAAGAATATGATGAACCATTAAAACGTGCATTTACTTACAAAGCATTAAATAAATTAATTCAGGGATCCGCCGCAGATATGACAAAAAAATCAATGGTGGCACTCTATGAAAATGGTATAGTACCACACATTCAAATTCACGATGAAGTAGATATTTCTGTTGAGTCTGATGCAAAAGCAGAAGAGATAATACAAATTATGGAGTCTGCAGTAGAATTAAAAGTCCCTAACAAAGTAGATTACGAGGCGGGGGCTAACTGGGGTGATATTAAGTAATGGCATATTTAAACGCAAACATACCAACCATTTATGCACAGGTGAGAAGGGAGTATTTATATGATCTTAAAAAGCATCACGGAGAAGTTGAAGACTGTATTATCTTCGGTATTACTAGTATGGGGGGCCGTGCTATATTATTTCACGCTCTTATGGGTAACGGTGCAATATTTTATCGCTTACCAATTAGCGCGTTTATTCAAAAGGGATTTGACCCATCCAGAGTGCCCACAAGAAGACTTGATGAACTGGAGCTTTGGAATTGTTTTTCTTATTATCCTACTGTCACTCATTGGGCTATTTTAAGCGCAGCTTCAGGTTATTATTTTGGTAAAGATAAAAAGAAACACTATGGATCTTATTTATTTACAGTTGACTGGGGACACCCAGATGCTAATATACTAGATACTGACCATTCAGAGATACCGCACGAACATAAGTGCGCTCACATAATTGCTTTAGATGATGGCAATTTTGCAGCACAACCTAACAACAGATGTATATGGGATTTACCTTCATTCACTGTCAAAGATAATGTGCCTGATTGGAAAGTACAGACTAATGAATGGAACGTGGAAGATTCAGGTAAGTGGAGAACCGCTGATACTGATGACTTCTTCTACGAGATCGAGGAGCAAAAAGATGATTGAAAAAATTAAAAATTCAGCAATGCACTACTGGCACGAGCATAAAGTAGTAGTAATTGTAGTGGCTGTTATTATTGCTGCAGCACTGATATTGTAGGTTTTATGACGGGAGATTGTTATGGATTACAGATTCACCGCAATTCTCATCATTTTACTTTGTTTACTAGCAGTTTTTGTTAGGCCCAATAATCCCACATTGAAAATTGATGGCAAAGATTATATACTGCCGAAACCAAAACCAAAATTAAATGAGTAATAAACCTTTAAATATTTCGGAGTCGGCGGCTGTGCAAATGCCGATGAAAACGGTAGCTAGCTTAATTTTGCTAGTCGCAGCCGGCGTCTTCGCATACACCGAGTTGACGGCCAGGTTGGTATCGTTGGAGACGTCACGTGAGTTGTTTGAAAATGATTTGTTAAAGAAAAGTGAGCAAGTGCCCACGGACCAGGAACAACATTTTTTAATCGAGGATCTTTACAAAACCGTTGAGAAAATGGAACAAACACAAGAAATGAATATGACTAACAAAGTTAATATAGAATTTTTAAGAGAACAATTAGATAAAGCACTAGCTGACATTGAAGAATTAAAAGATAAAGTTAGAGAAAATGGAAAGAATTACTAGAAAAATATTTGATTACATCTATGAGATGAAAAGAACGTTAACAAATAAACGTTTAGCAAAAGATTTAAGAAAAGAAGTAGAAATAGGTGCTACAGGCACACAAAAATATAGAATTAAAAAAGGACCTAACAAGGGTAAAATTTTATGACAGAGTTAATTATAGCCCTTCTTATGATTGTCAATGGAGAAATTAAAGAACATAGAATACAAGAAACTATGTCTGACTGTTTGAAAGGGAAAAGGGTTGCAATGAGATCAAATAAAAATAATAATATTCAGTACCAATGCATAAAGTCGAAGGCTGAACTCGAGAAAAATATAGATGGATCTTTTTCTATAAAGAAGTTAATACTGGAGTAATGCCAAAAAATTTTACATATAAAGTAGAAGTCGTAAATGGAAAATGTCCAACGTGTGAAGAATTTACGATGTTAGTTGCAATGTCTAAAGAATACTACAGGTGTATGACTTGTGGTGCAGACTTAGAGCAACACGTAAATGGTAAGATAACATACTTACCGGCAATCACAGCACCAAAAGGAGCAACACCTTTTGTGAAAGAATGGGCGGACGACGATGGCGAAAAAGTTTAAAGACTTTATTGCACACGAACCTACCTTTCACAAAACGAGTATTGGACGTAATCCTAGTAAAGCAAAAATGAACAAGTCGCGTCGACGTTCGTGGAAGAAGTATCGCGGTCAGGGAAAGTAATGAAATTTTTATTAACGGTGTTTATCTGCTCTGTTTCGGCAGGAGGGGATTGTAGAACTACAGAAGATTATCCAAAAGTATTTGATGATCATTATGATTGTATCAGAGCGGGGTTGTCTGAATCTTATGAAATTATATACGCAGAAAAACATTTTACCAAAGAACAAATAAACAACTTACAGTTGTATCCTAAATTTACTTGTAGTCCTGTTGAGGATGAAGGTAAAATTGTAACTTAGAATAATTATAAACTGTCTGCCCGTCCCAAGAAAGGGACGAACAAACAAAAGGTGTGAGAAGAGAGCTTCTTTTTATCTTAAAAAAATAACACTTGCAAATACTATTTTTCTGTTGTAATTTCCCATAAAATTATGAGAAGACAATTAATTAGAAAGGAAACAAATGTCAGAAAATGAAATGAAAATATTATTAGCTTTAACAAGCAACATTAGAATAGGTGTTTTAATGTTAGATAGAGCTAATGATTTAAAAGAAATGGAGCTTCTTCTTAAATATCCAGAGCATAAAGATATGATACAAGATGAAGCTTATGAAGAAAAAAGAGATGAAATGTTAAAAGGTACTCAACCTTATACATTAAAAAGATTTGAGGAAGAGAGGAAAGGAACCAATGGCAGATCCAAATAAATTTAAATCTGTATCAGTACCAATTGATACTTACAAGAAACTTCGCTTTCTTGCTAATGGTAAATTTTTAGATGCAGAACTAACAGTCAGTAAAACAATCGAAGCGCTCGCATCAAGAGCAGCTAAGAAGTTAGGATATAAAAATGGAAAAGCGAAAGATAATTTGTCCTGAGTGTAGAGGCAACGGCTTTACATACAACGATATTAAAAAAGATTTGTTTGATGTAGAGCAATGTTTAATCTGTAACTCCGAAGGTGAGTTAACCGTTTGTGGTGAGACGGAAGATAAGTTTAAAGACGTGGTAAATCGTGCACGGTTGCAATGAACGACACCGACATAGCTTATATCGCCGGTTTGTTTGACGGCGAAGGTTCGATTCATATAAGACGTGGTATTGAAAAAAAGAAAAAACATAACAACAAACCAGGTTATAGATTATCGAATAGTATGAGATTATCTATGGAAATTACTATGACTGACCGTAGTGTTTTAATTTGGTTGCACGAAGTATTAGGTGTTGGGACCTTAACTCCTAAAACTGTAAAAGGTAAACGAGTTGATGGAACACCTTATCTAAAACAATGGCGATGGCGTTGCACATTCCGTGATGCATTTAAAGTTTGTTGTTTATTGTTTCCTTACGCTCATACTAAACTTGGTAAGATACAACAAGTTATTGAACACTATACTAGTATCCCTAAAGAAGTTGTAAAAGATAATGTGGTTAACTTTGAACATTATAAAATGTGGATTAAAAAATAATGAAACTAAATAATTTATATAGATACCCAAAAACGGTACGAGAGGCGATTGAAGGTAAACGTCATTATAATATTAATGATAAAGAAAAATTACCGAGCGTTACAACCATTCTGAGTAGCACAGAAAGTGAGGAAAAACGCCAAAAATTAGCCGAATGGCGTGAACGAGTGGGTCAAGCTACAGCTGAAAAAATTACTGAAGAGAGTGCCGCGAGAGGTACTGCGATGCATAAAATTTTAGAGAAATATATTTTACAACAAGGTTATCTTGATTTAACAAACGTGGGTCGCGAAGCGCACAATATGGCGATTCGAGTTATTGAACAAGGTCTTTGTAATGTTCCTGAGTATTATGGAACGGAATGTACTTTGTATTATCCTGGTCTTTATGCCGGGCAAACTGATCTCGTTGGTGTACACAAAGGTGAGGATGCGATTATAGACTTCAAACAAACGAACAAACCGAAGCGTCGAGAGTGGATCGAGGATTACTGTCTGCAATTGGCGGCGTACGCAATGGCGCATAATTTTATTTACAAAACAAAAATTTCCAAAGGTGTGGTTATGATGTGTAGTAAAGATAATTATTACCAAGAGTTTGTCATCGAAGGTTTGGAGTTTCAAAAATATAAACATAACTTTTTAAGGAGAGTGGATGAATATTATAAAGGAAGATCAAAGAAGATTGGATAACATAGCTAATATGTATTGGAAAACATCTGGTGAGATGAGAGAAATGTGGGGTCGTAAATGGTACGAGTTATTAAAACTAATAGGAAGGAAATTAGATGAGAGTCAGAGACTTACAACAGATTCTAGAAAAATTCACTAACGGTCAGAAAGGCACAATGATTTCTGATTGTCCGATTTACATTGAAACCCAATCTGGACACTTGGAAGATTTGAGAAAGATTGAGGTACAAGAAAGTGTAGTGATAGGTGATGCTAACCCAGCGCGGTTAGTGTTCAAGGCGGATGAAAGGAGATTGTTTAGATCGCTGACCTATAAACAGAGTTAAGGATCCCTTGGGAGTGGGGTGGAAGCGAGAGTGGAAGCCCCACGAAAATTATGAAAAAAGTAACAATACAGTCTAAAGATATATCCCCGAAGCAATGGTCAAATCTTATTGTGGAGCTGAACTTAGTGCGTAAGGCGTGGAAACCCTATGCAACGATAGAGCTACGCGGAGCGGGGGTGAAGAAAATAGTGAAAAATGGCGAGAAAAAATACAAACTTTAGAATGCTTCTTAGAATCATTCTAAGTGTGCCAAACTATAGTGGAATATTTGGGCAAATTTTTTTTTCAGTGATAAAAAAAAACTGGTGGCACAGGTGGCACAGTGCCAAAAATAGGCTAGAAGTGTTGGTATTAGCGAATAATAGGTGTGCCACGGCGTTGAATTATGGTGGCACAGCGTGGCACAAATGGTGATTTTATTGACTTTTTTGCAAATATGCCTTGGCACAGTCAAATTAGTGTTGATTTTACTAGCTTTTTCAGGAATGTATTCGGCGCGCGCGACCCTTTTTGGTTTTTTAAAAACTTTTTTGCCCAAATATTCCCCTATAGAGTATAAACCCAGATATGAAACGTCCTAAAAAATCTAAATACAAATCTGTTGTTATCAACAAGAAGCGATATTACTATTACAAAATTACCTGGATTGATCCGACAGGTGATAGCGGGCACGCTACACATCACGACTCGTATGGTTTGATACCATCTACGATGATAACCCACGCTTATGTATTTGATAAGAATAAAAAATACATATGGACGTTTGCATCTTACGAAGAGAATGATGAGTTATTTTCTGATAGAAATGTATTTCCTGTTGGGTGTATAATTAAAATGGAAAAAATAAATGAAAAATAAAACCTTGACTAAGAATATGCCTAACGTAAAATGGGATCAACTACCACCAAGACGTGGGCCCAATCCACAAGGATTAAATTATGGAAATGTACACAGGAATAACAAACAAGTGGTCACTAGTAAAAAAGTTTCCAAGAAGAATATTTAGTAAAATTATTTCTTCTTTGAATCACTATCAAGGCTTGCTTGTTCTATTGATTCTTCTATCTCTTCTTCTGGGGTAATATTAATTAAAGTTTTATGGTCGTCTAAGATTTGTTTCATCTTAGCTTCTAATTCTTTTTCAGACATATTATCTAGATTACCAGACAAGACTAGTTTTTGATCTACATATAAACCACCCGCTTTACCTCTAGCTATCTCTGCGTTTATGGCGGCTGACCACGCACCTTTTTCACGTGCGTCCTCTCGTAGCTTTGCTAGTTCACCAATGTGTTTTTCAAAAGTGATTCCGTATTTTTCTTGTATCTCTGCTCGTAGCTCACCAATGTATTTAACAACTAATGGTGATAATTTTGGATTACGTAGCTCGCTCGCAGCCTGACGCGGTCTAGTCTTATATCCTGCCTCATACGCACATTCGCTTGGGCTCTTGCGTCCTTCATTGTATACAAGTAATTCTGCAAACTTTTGTTGTCGTTCCGTAAGATTTTTAGGTAGTCCCATAGCTTGTGCTCTTACCGTAATATAACGTATATGTCCAGTTAATTATGATTTTTTGATTTCAAATTCAAATGGCTTGACTTCTTCACCTTCATCAAATTTTTCAGCAAACTTAGAGCATTGCTCTATATCGTTTATTGAATCTTGATCAACTAATTCTTTATAGTCATTATCTGGGTCTTGTACTGAAATATAAAAAAGTTCGTGGAACATTTTATATTCATCTGGATCATCACACCACCCCACTGATACATTCTTCCACTGAAAATGATCCCATACTGCTAACGCAATTGGACAACATTCTTTTGGGTTAACTTCTGTTTTACTTCTATATAAAATAGCCGAATCAATATGTTTTTGTTTAACCTTTATTTTCATATTACTCCTTCAAAGTTTTTTTAATATCATTAAATAATTTCTGACCCTCTTTTGTTAAGTCGGTGTCTGTAAAAAATTCCTCAAGTGTGTAGTCATCCATATATTCTGAAAACACACATAATAATTTATTAGCTAGTGCATCTAACTTTTTGTTGCGCTCGTATGCCTCTGCTCTATTCTTACTATCTCTATAGTCGTGTCCATCATCTCGTTGTGTCATTCTTCTACCTCCACTGTGTCTATTTCAAAATCACCCGCTGATTCTTCATTAAAATCTTTATAGTCTTCTGGGTGCATCTCGCTCGCTATCTGTTCTGCTTGTTTTTTATTTTCTGCTTCAACTATTGTTTCGTATGTATGGTAAATAGTTTCACCCGCTATTATTTTATATTTTTTCATTTGTCCCTCGCTTGTTTTTTAAAAAAATAATCATACTCTTTAAAAAACTCTTCTTTACTTTCGTATGTTTTAGTTTCATAAAATTTCTCTTGGTGTCCCTCTTCATCCCTTCCAAACTCTAATCTTAACTCTGCATAAGGATCATCGGGTTTATCGTAAAATTCCTCTACAAATCCATTACTCCAACCGTCTTTGTAATAATTTTCTGATCTCATAACTTCTGATAAAAAATCTGCAAAGTTAGATAGATTGTCTTTAGACCATTCTCTTTTTAATTTTGAAGTATCATAGTAAAAATTCATTCGTCCCCCTCTTCGTCTTCATCATCCTCGTGCCAAAAAACAATATTATTTTCTATATCGTGATCTGCTTTTTTTAACTCTTCTTTTGTATAGGTATCTAAATACCCCCAATTTGTATGACCGTAATTGTCTCTACAATAATCGTCTATATATTCGCTTTGATCTTTTGCCATTAGTCCCCCTCCTCATCTGCATATGCTGTTATGTAATCTCCAAGATTCATTTTAACTTCTACCATAGCTTGCGCCTCTGCGTCTTGCTCGTCAACTGCATCAAATGTTAAGTCAAAATTCTTGACCCATTTTTTATCTACTTCTAATGATACTCTATATTTTTTCATATTATTCTTTCTGCTCGCTCGCTTGTTTTTTAATATAATAATTATAATTCCAACCTTCTTTTATTTTTTTAAAATTATTATCAATGTAATTGTGTGCTTGATCATAATGTTCAAACTCTTTAATGATAATATCTTCATCATTAATATTATTACAAACATAACTTTTATCGCTCATAACAATACTTAATTTGTATTGTTTCATATTATCCCTTCTGCTCGCTCGCTAGCTCGCTTGTGTTTTTAATTTGGGGTTGTTGGCGCGGTTCAGCTGTCCGAAAACATCTGCTTCTTATCCAACCTTCCTTTATCGCAAACCCCGTTTTAATCCCAACAGGCGCTTGCGCTCGCGCCTGTCGGTTCCTGTGCTTTAGCAACGCGGGAGTACAGTATTGCCCATTTATACAAACTCTATACTCAATCGATTTAAGTATATTATATAAATTCATTTAATATTTTATTCCTTCACACATTGTCTTAATAATTCCTTCATCAGCTTGTGCGCTTGTTAGTTTAATTTTTTTTAATCCTAATAATTTTAATTGTGATTTTGTTAGCGCTCGACCGCCATTTAATTTTTTAAAACTATTTATATTTAAAATTTGATTATCTTTATTTATATAAACGTATTTAAACATCTTGCACAAACCCCGAATTGTCATAACGCGCTTTACCTTTAGCATATAAACCCGCTATTATGTTTTTTGGGTCTTTAAATCTTAAATCAGTTTTATCAGCATTAAAGACTTTATAACCCCAAAATGTTTTTGGTAATTTTTTATTTCTAAATACAACAGCAACATTACCGCCCATTTTTAAAATTTCTTTAGCGCTTGTTTCATTAGTTGACCCTAAACTAAACGTTAAATGATAATTAGAAGGCATTAAACCATTTAAAAATTTTTTCATACGTATCGGGTTTTTGGTGTAATCATACCATTGCGCCGTTGGGTATTGTTGCATCACGCCCCAATTTTCAACCTTTAAATCACTCATCCCGTTAATTCTAAATGCGGGTTTATAACCTTTAATTTTACAACGGTTAATATGTCTTTTAATTTCTTTATGTAATTGCGCCATAAATGTATTGCGCTCTAAAAAATACCATCTTGTTTTATTGATACGGCCTTGTCTTACTGAATTCATTTGACCCCGCCCCGCGTCATATATGCAATTATCGGCGCAATTATCCGCAAACGGGCAAACATTAAAACCGCTTTCACGCGCGGGCGCAAAATACAATATTGCGGTCATAATTTTTTTAGATTGTCCCTTTATTGTTTTTGGGTTGTTATCTATGTTTAATAATTTTTTTGATTTATATAATTTCATTTAACAATCCATACAGTAATTTTTATATTTTTGATAATCGGGTCTTAATGGTTTTAAACAACTAAAACAAAAACCATTAAAATTTTTGTATTGATTATCTATAATATGGGTTAATTTAAAAATTTCTCTAACATCATTAATATTATTTTCTTCAATAATTTTAATGAAATCTTTTTTATTTAATAATCTTTTTTCTATTGACATATATTCCCATATAATAGTATAAACTCAATATGTCAATACTTAAAAATAAAAAAAGAAAGCGAGGCAAAAATGAGTAAAGCGACATATCCGACTAAATATCAGTTGGAACATTTAAAAAAGCGTATCAATAATGAAATTGACCCATTAATAGAGCAAGCGGAATTAAGCGTTAAATCTATTGTGGCTGATCTTACTGAAAGCGCTGAATTAAAACTTGCTAAAAAAATCAAAGCGGACGTTGTTATAAAAGAACTTGAGCAAGCAATCGAGCAATTAGAAATAAAACAGCGCAAGGCTATGACATTTTTTGGTAAAATAGGTAATAGAGAACTTAAAGATAATTTAAACTATAAGTTTAAAAAATCCGATAGTGATAATTACTACTCACGCGATAGGTACGGCAAGGGTATTCAACCGTCCGATTGTAGAGAACAATTGCGAGATTGGGCGTCGCATCTAGCCCATAAAGAGGCCGAAAAAACACCAGAAGGCAAAAAAGTAAAAGAGCTGAAATTATATAAACAAAGCGCGATTAATTCAGTTTTTGAGTGTGGGGTTCCAGAGCAATTAAACGTCGTATTAGAGAAGGTATTATCGGGCGTTGGTATTGTATGGAATAAAACAAAGGCGCTTCAATTAGAAAATAAAGGATATAATTAATATGAAATATATAATTATAAATAAATGGCAGTTAAAAGATTGCAAACCGCATTATTACTTAAAAGAAGTAGTTGACAATCTTGAAACCGCAAACTCTAAATTAAAAGCGTATCAAATCATAGAAAATGACAAAAATGACCATTATTATATTGTCCCGTTTAATGAAGAGGCGCTTTTATTAACAAATCAAGTCGCATAATTTGACAAAATAGGGCTTCACCGTATATACAAGTGTACGGTGAAACCCGAAAAAAAATTATATCAAAAATTTAAAAAAAATACCCCATTAATACAGCATACGAGAATTGAAACCGCCGTCAATTTTGGCGTGCCAGATGTACTATGTTATAATGATTTATGCGGTTTTTTTATGGTTGAACTTAAACACACAACCACAAATAAAGTTAGATTTTCACCGCATCAAATCTTATTTCATACCCAAAAATCAAAACGGAATTTTCTGTTATTAGAACACGCCCCGCCCCGCGCCCCTTCCTCAATAAAACTTTATGAAAGTAAATCTATTGAAGGCCTACTATTAGATCATAGAGAAGTTAAACCGTTAGCGGTCAACGATTGGTTATTAATTCAAAATAAATTAATAGGCATTAAGAACTAACCGCGCCCCGCGATCCGCAAACCTTCCCTCAAAAGTTGTATGTAATTCTTGCATATACTACATATAGTAGGTCAAGCATTATTCCCACATATTCCCAGGCAAATTGACGCAGACAACCTGTGCTTGTGTCCTTCGGGCCCACCCACCCTAAAAAAATAAAAAAGAGCTCGTGCCCCGCGGGCCCACCCGCCACCCCCCCATCGCTTGAAGGCTTGCTCGTTAATTGTTATAATTTATTTGGAGATTAAAAAAGAAAAAGCCCGGGCGATTTCTCGCCCGGGCCATTTATGTTTATTTATATTTCTTAGGCATATCCCCGGTTCTTTCTAGAACGTGGAACACCTCAGTGACAATTGGATGACCAGACATATCGAACTTAGAAGTGTGATACTTATCGAAAATTCTCCAGATGTACTGAACCATTTTCTTTCTCACAGCTACTGCCCGACCTTCTCCCCAGTCATTCTCTACGTGCTCTAGATATATATTATTATACTCACCTTGATGCTTTCTAACTGCATCGTAAAGAGCATTCATAATAATTTCTCTAGCGATCTCACTATTTGACCACGGCTTACCGTCACCATTGTCAAAATGTTTTTGATCCACACGCGTGCCATTTTTAGTATAATGTGATAACATTATATCTCCTGTGCGTATGTCCGCATCTTTCCCTGCGGTTTGGGACTGCCTACCTTTAAGCCATTCCGGAAAGGTTTGGTATTTATTAAAAGTAAACATAAAAACCTTATACCATATATTCCCATATAATACTATAGGACAGATTGACGCATACAACTTATAGTTGTGCTTGTGTCCTACGGGCCCACCCACCCCAGGATTTTTTTAAAAATAAAAAAATCCCCGAGCCGATTTGATCGGCTCGGGGTTGGTTGTTATTGTACGTCGGTAAAGTCGTTGAATATATTGTGCCAGATATCATCAAAGACTTCTATTTCAGCGCCGTCAAACCAATCCATATAAGAATAAGTTATCTTATAGAATCGTTCGTGCTCGGCTTTGGTGTAGTACCTAACCTCGTCGCTTGGGCCACCCCAACTTAATTGAAGTCGATAATAACCGTCTGGTTGATTATCAAAAGTATTGGCCTCAACGAAATCAAAAGCCAAAATACTTTCATTAAAACGCTCTGACCAATAGCCGTAGTTTTCGTGGCCGAGTGTCTCATTACAGCATTGGTCTTCTAACTCGCTGAATTGGTTTACTCGGTCAGAGTATTGCGCCGAGATTAACTCGGCGCACGTTTTTTGTTTTGTTTGTGTTTGCATTATCTTTTCATCTCCTCTTCTACTTTTTTATCGATTTCATCTAAAGCAAGTTCATAGATCTCGCCCAATGTCATCGTGTTTTTTAATTGAACAAAGTGTATTCCATTTAATTCTAGTTTTGATTTTTTTTCTAGAATTAACTCCCAACACTTACGCTCCACGTTTGATTCTACGTAGAACCAATATCCTTTATAGCTGTTCCTCATTTTTTCCCCCAACTAAGTTTATCGTAAATACCTTTTTTAACTAAATAGTTATAAAGGTTCTTTTTTGTTTTTGGTGCTTTTTTATCATTTAAAAAATTTAACACCGCTTTTGCAAATGACGTGAAACCTGTATATCTAGGATTAGTCATTAGCATTCCTGTTGTTACTTCTCTCTTTAATGCTTGAAGTAATAACTCTTGTTGAAGAGTGAAACCACTCTCCAACACTTCGTCCGCTATTCGCGTTCCTGGTTGCACTACTATCATATCTTCTCACTTTCTGTAGTTAGATTATACCCCAACTCTTTTATCATCTCGATAACTTCTGGAAGTAGGGTTTTGTTTCCAGATATATTGGCGAACAGTTTCGCCTTTTTGCAAATGGGGTAGACACGCTCCACCCCATAAACATTCTTTTTTGATACGATAAGATTAGTTGACATATAAATCTCCATCATCATCTAATCTAAATACATCTTCAGACAAACCACATTTACTATTCATTATAATTTGTCTTAAATGTTTTTTACTTACTTTAATATATTCTCCATCATCTGGAGCGTAAATTAAAACCCAAGCAAAAATGTTTTTAGCTTTTTTTATTTTCTGTCCGATTGTCATATTATTTCTTCTTTCTTTGTTGTTTAACATTAATTGAACCTTATCACTTGCCCTTATAAAGGTAAAGAAATTATTCCCATAAAAACCCATAATGAACACTGTTGTATATTTACTACATTCCGAAATTGCATAACTACATCTTGTGTCACGTCCCGCGATTCGCTACTAGATATTGTGTGTTGCATTTTTATCACTACTATATCTTGTGTTGTATTTTTACCACACACACAACATCTTGTGTTGCATAATTGCAACACTGCTCGTGACCTACGGGCCCACCCACCCGGCCTTCGGCCTATAGGGGTCCCGACACAAATCCAAAATACAAAAACAAACAGACCCCCACCACCCCTCTGGCTGACAAACTGTACAGATATACCTATAGTGTAAGATTTAGACTTATACTTGCTTAAATTAGAAAATGGCAATATTATAGAGGGGGTACCCCTAAAAAAACAAAAACTGGTACAAAACAGAAGTGAAAAAAATTCTGCAAAAATTTTTATGAAACAAGAAGTCATTGATAAGTTACCACCTGACGCCAAAAAACAATTCTTAAAATACGCAATCAAATTATCCGAGAAGAAAAAACAAACTAAAGTTAACGACGATTTTCTATCCTTTGTTAAACACGTCTGGCCTGAATTCATTGAAGGCAAACATCACAAAGAGATTGCAGATAAATTTAACAAGCTCGCGACCGGTGAGATAAAACGATTAATTATTAATATGCCGCCAAGGCATACCAAATCAGAATTTGCGTCTTACCTCTTACCCTCTTGGATGGTAGGACGTAAACCCGATTTAAAAATTATACAAACGACCCACACAACAGAACTCGCGATCCGCTTTGGACGAAAAGCCAAAACGTTAATTGATTCCCCTGAGTACCAACAAATATTTAAAACAAGACTCAGAGAGGACTCACAGGCCGCGGGTAAATGGGAAACCGAGCAAGGAGGTGAGTACTATGCAGCGGGTGTGGGATCGGCGATAACGGGACGTGGAGCGGATCTACTAATTATCGATGACCCACACTCAGAGCAAGATGCATTAAACGTCCAAGCTTTGGAGAGAGCTTACGAGTGGTATACATCAGGACCACGTCAACGTTTGCAACCAGGTGGAGCAATCGTTGTTGTTATGACAAGATGGAATATGAAAGACTTAACAGGAATGCTGTTAAAGAATCAAAAAGAATTAAAATCAGATAAGTGGCACGTGGTTGAGTTTCCAGCGATAATGCCATCAGGTAAACCTGTGTGGCCACAATATTGGAAACTAGATGAACTAGAATCTGTTAAAGCCAGTTTGAATATTGGTAAATGGAACGCGCAGTGGATGCAAAATCCTACAGCAGAAGAAGGATCTTTAATCAAACGGGAGTGGTGGAAAGTTTGGGATAAAGGCTACATCCCACCTTTGCAACACGTCATACAATCCTATGATACTGCATTTTTAAAAAAAGAATCTGCTGACTATTCTGCTATTACAACGTGGGGTGTTTTCTATCCAAATGAAGATAGTCCTGCAAATTTAATATTATTAGACGCGCTTAAAGAACGATTGGAATTTCCAGAACTTAAAAAAGAAGCGTGGGAACAGTATCGATATTGGAATCCTGAGACAGTGATTATTGAAGGAAAGGCATCTGGTCTACCATTAACTTATGAGTTGAGAAAAATGGGGATTCCTGTTATAAATTACACTCCTAGTAAAGGACAAGACAAACACGCTAGAGTTAACGCTGTAGCACCGCTTTTTGAGTCTGGAATTATTTGGGCCCCTGAAGAGAAGTTTGCAGAAGAGGTAATTGAAGAATGTGCATCATTTCCATATGGAGATCACGATGATTTGGTGGACAGTACAACACAAGCGATAATGCGTTTTAGACAAGGAGGGTTCGTGGCGCATCCAGAAGATTACCAAGAGGATTCACTTCCTCAAGTTGAAAGAACTTATTACTAATTATGATTTTAGCAGCACCTTTAGTTATCCCATTTGCAAAAGCCGTTGGCATTTCAGTTGCCACATTAGGAATGGCAAAAGCTGCGGATATGGTAAACGATTACATCCAAGCGAATCCAGAAGAGTCGATGAAAATTTTATCAACGATTGTACCAGGTGTTGGTATCGGTCAAGTCTTTATGAACAAAGAAAAAATATCTTTAGAAGATTTAGACGAGATGACTGATGAAGAGGCACAAGATTTATCCAAAGAAGAAAAAGCAGAATTAATGAAACAAGCTGGTAAGACAGGTGGATCTAACAAACGTCAGACGATGATTGATATTTCTGAAAAGTTAGGATTGTCAGGTGAAGGAAAAGAGAAACAAGATATTGAATATGATATTGATGAACGTTATGACGAAGGTGGTGTTGAAGAAGTCAGCAAACCAAAGTTTGATTATAAAAAGTTTTTTAGAAACAGAAGAGCGGATGGTGGAAGAGTAGGTTTTAATTTAGGTGGTTCACTTACTGGTCCTGCATTAAATATTTATAACAGTATGAGTGCTGCAGGATATTTTACTGACGATGAAATTAGAAATGCAATCACTGCAGCAGGTTATGAAATACCTGATGCATCTACACCAACACAACCAGAACAAGTTACAGGAATTATTAATCAATCTATGAATACGATGGGTAGTGCCCCTGTAGGACCTTTAGGAGTTGAGTCTTTAGTTTCTGATTACAAAACACAAACACAGAACAGACAAAATAGATTAACTAATCCAAATAAAGCTACAGAATTTTTTAATAAATTTACAGGTGGCGGACAAAGAGATATTGGTGAAATGATTAGAACTGGTCAAGTAGATCAAAGAAGATTAGCAGGCATTCCTACAGTTGGAAATATTATTGGTAAAGCATTACCAGATAAATATTTTGATATGTCTTTAGGAGATCAAGTATTCACTCAAGCAATGTCAGGTTATACAGGTCCGACAGTATTTGGTGAAAATACATCTGGACTACAAAAAGATCCATTTGGTTTAAATGTTAGATCTGGTTTTGGTAATTATGCAGAAGCAGTTGGAGAAGATTTTGCTAGTTTAAGAGAAAGTTTAACAGGAAGATTAGCAGATAAATATGGTGTAGAGTTTGATGAAGAGACAGGACTGTTTACAGGAAAAAATGCAGAGCTTGCAAATAAAATGACTAATATGATGAGAACTAAATTTAATTTTAGAAAAGATCAACTCGCTGCTAAAAATAGATTAGATTCACAAATTAAAGCTGCAGAAAAACAAAGACAAGAAGCACAAAGAATACAAAACGAATTAGCAGCGGCGGCTGCAGCAAAAGACAAAGCCGCAGCTTTAGCAGCAATTCAAAAACAAGGACGACAAGATTATAATCCTAATATACACGGACGAACTGATTATGGACGAGACAGTGGAGGTAATCAATCTTTTGATTTTGGAGGAGGATTTGGTATTGGTTCTGATGGCGGTCCAGTAAGTAATAGAACTGGTAGAGGAAGAACAGGATATTCAGAAGGCGGCCTCGCTTCAATGTTCGCGGAGAAAAAATAATGAATATAAAATACAATCCAGACATCGGCGCTTTTGTAAATACTGAAAACGATCAAAGAGTTTCGCAAGCAGAATTATTAGAATGGGCTGCTGCAAATCCAGAACCATTAAAAGAAGACGAAAAACCTACTAGTAGTGTATTGCTAGAGGAAGTAATTGAAACATTTAAAAAAAGAGGATAGATTAGACAAATGGCTGAAATAGATAAACCGTTACCGAATACAAAAACAACTGTAGAACTTCCAGGCGAAGTAGAGATTCAAGAAGCAATCAAAGAAAACGTTCAAGAGATTCAAGAAAAAGGTGGACCTGTTGAAATCGAAATGACAGAAGAAGGTGGTGCAGAAGTTTCTTTTGACCCCAAAGCCGCGAGCCCCGAAGGAACTGAAGATCACTTTGCAAACCTTGCAGAATTTTTAGGTGATGAAATTTTAGAGCCACTAGGTTCTAAAATGGTTGACCAATACAACGAGTACAAAGAATCGCGTGGAGATTGGGAAGACACATATAGAAACGGTTTAGAACTTTTAGGATTTAAATACGAGAGACGAACAGAACCTTTCAGAGGTGCATCAGGTGTAAACCATCCTGTACTTGCTGAAGCGGTTACACAGTTTCAAGCACAAGCTTACAAAGAATTATTACCAAGTGATGGACCTGTTAGAACACAGATAATGGGTGACGTGACTGTTCCAAAAGAAGAACAGGCAAAACGTGTAAAAGATTTTATGAATTATCAAATTATGGATCAGATGAAAGAATACGAACCAGAGTTTGATCAAATGCTTTTCTATCTCCCTCTAAGTGGTTCTACCTTTAAGAAAGTCTACTACGACGATCTTTTAGGTAGAGCTGTTTCAAAATTTGTACCAGCGGAAGATTTGATTGTACCTTATTCTGCAAACTCATTAGACGATGCAGATGCAGTGGTACACGTTATAAAAATTTCAGAAAACGAATTAAAGAAACAACAGGTTGCAGGATTTTACAGAGATGTAGAATTAGGCAATCCACCTGTAACTGAAAATCAATTACAAGATAAAAAATTAGAACTAGAAGGAATTGCTAAAGATGGTCAAGAAGATCAATACACACTTTACGAAGTTCATACTAATTTAGATTTAGAAGGTTATGAAGATATGGGTGAAGACGGCGAGCCTACAGGAATTAAACTTCCATATGTAGTTACAGTTGCTCAAGCAGGTAATAAAGTTTTATCAATTAGAAGAAACTATAGAGCAATGGATCCGTTAAAGAAAAAAATAAATTACTTTGTACAATTTAAATTTTTACCTGGCACAGGATTTTATGGTTTTGGTTTAATCCATATGATTGGTGGATTAACTAGAACTGCAACAGCAGCTCTAAGACAGTTGTTGGATGCAGGAACTTTAGCTAACTTACCAGCTGGTTTTAAATCTAGAGGTATCAGAGTCAGAGATGACGCTCAACCTTTACAACCTGGTGAGTTTAGAGACGTAGACGCTCCTGGTGGAAACATCAGAGATCAGTTTATGACTCTACCCTTCAAAGGTCCTGATGCAACTTTACTTCAATTGATGGGAGTAGTTGTATCAGCGGGCCAACGATTCGCGAGCATCGCAGATGCACAAGTGGGTGATATGAACCAAGCCGCTGCAGTTGGAACAACAGTTGCGTTATTGGAGCGTGGATCGCGGGTAATGTCAGCGATACATAAAAGATTGTATGTTGGATTAAAACAAGAATTTAAATTATTAGCAGAAGTATTTAAAACTTACTTACCACCAGTTTATCCTTACGATGTACCAGGTGCATCAAGAGAAATTAAGGTTCAAGACTTTGATGATAGAGTAGATATATTACCTGTAGCAGATCCAAACATCTTCTCACAGACGCAAAGGATATCTTTAGCTCAATCTCAATTACAACTGGCGCAATCGAATCCTCGTATACATAATTTATATCAAGCATATAGATCTATGTATGATGCGCTGGGTGTGAAAAATGTAAATGCAATCTTACCACCACCGGCACCACCAATGCCAATGGACCCAGCATTAGAACATATTATGGCAATGAGCACAAAACCATACCAAGCATTTCCAGGACAAGACCACAAAGCTCACATCGATGCGCATTTAAACTTTATGAGACTAAATCAAACACAAAATAATCCTGCAGCAATGGCAAGTTTACAAAAAAATATTTTAGAACACATTAGTTTGATGGCTCAAGAGCAAGTTCAATTAGAATTTGTAGAAGAATTACAAGAAGTACAAATGATTCAACAACAAATGCAAGCAATGGGTGCGCAAAATCCTGCGATGATGCAAGGAATGATGCAAAATCCACAAGCAATGCAAGCACAAAGACGTCTACAACAGATTACAAACCAAATTGAATCTAGAAAAGCAAAATTAATTGCTGAAATGCAGGAAGATTTTGCAAAAGAAGAAGAAAAAATTATGGGTGAGTTTGGTGGCGACCCATTATTAAGATTAAAAGGTAGAGAAATTGACCTTCGAGCGCAAGAAAATCAGCGAAAAGAAGAAGAAGGACAAGAAAGATTGGATCTTGATAAAATGAAAGCAATGATGAACCAACAAATCCAAGAAGATAAGCTAGAACAGAACGAAGAACTAGCTGGTTTACGTGCTGGCGTGTCATTAGCTAAACAACAAATGGCTGATGCAAGTAAGATTCACGATTTCGGTAGAAACTTCGGAAAAAAATAGGTATAAACCACATTAAGGAGTAAATTATGGATAAAAAAGTTAAAAAACCTAAGATTACAAAAGAATCAGGTTTGAATAAAGATGGTTACAAGAACGGTGGCATCGAAATTCAAGCAACTGATCCTATGGAAGCACAGGTTGTTGATGTTAGAGGCACAAGAAGAATGCGTCCTGACAAAAAACCTGTAAAAGCAACTTGGTATTAAGTAATGGCTTGGTTTAGTTTAGCAAAGGTAGCTTTGCAAGCTGGCACGCACATTTTTAAAAAGCGTCAAGAGACGAAAATGGCGATGGCAGATGCACAATATATGCACGCGCAAAAAATGGCTCAAGGCCAAGAAGCTTACCAAGGTAAACTCCTAGAAGCCCGTCAATCAGATTGGAAGGACGAGGCGGTTTTATTAATTTTGTCGGCGCCCATAGTGGTGCTGGCTTGGGCAGTCGTAAGTGACGATCCGACTGCGATGGACAAGGTTAAATTGTTCTTCGAATACTTCTCGTCATTGCCGTCGTGGTTTACAAATTTGTGGATCCTTGTCGTGGCGTCAATTTACGGAATCAAGGGAACACAAATATTTCGTAACGGAGGAAAAAAATAATGGCTAATCCAAGATATAACACTCAAGTTGCACAACCGAGAGGAATGAAAGTTGGCGGCAGAGTAAAAAAAATGGGCGGTGGAATGTCTACTGCTAGAAAAGATATGGCTTCAGGATACTACAAAGATGATATGGGTATGAAAGGTGGAGCTATGTATAAAAAAGGTGGTTCTGTGAAAAAGAAAAAGAAAATGAAACAGGGCTACAAAGATAGAAAAGATGAATCTATCGCTATGAGAATAAAAAAGAAAAGAACTAAAAAACAATTAAAAGATTCAAGAGATGAGTCTTATGGAAGATTTGGTTCTAAGGCTAAAAAATCTGGCAAAATAAACAAGTAGTTTATGGCGAAAGATTTTATACAGAAGGCAATTAAAAAGCCGGGAGCTTTGCGTAAATCTTTAGGAATAAAGAAAGGCGAAAAGATTCCAGCTTCTAAATTAAGAGCCGCTGCGAAGAAAAAAGGTAAGATGGGTCAACGTGCTCGACTTGCTATAACTTTAAAAAAACTAAATAAGAAAAAGGCATAATGAAAAAAATAGATCCAAAAAAACAAAAAGGTCTAGCTGCTTTAAAAAAGAAAGCTCCGCAAGTAGTTGCGAAAATGGGCTATATGAAAAAAGGTGGCAGAGTTAAAAAAAGGAAAAAGTAAATGGCTAAACTATGTCCAGAAGGTAAGGCTGCAGCAAAGAAAAAGTTCAAGGTATACCCCAGTGCATACGCTAATATTTGGGCCTCCAAATATTGTAAAGGCAAAGTAGGTAGAACTAAAAAAGCTGATGGTGGTTTTATTGCTAGAGGATGTGGTAAGGTTATGAACAACAGACGTAAAAAAACAAGAATGGTATAATGGCTAAGAAAGGCTTAAAGGAATGGCTAGACGAGAAATGGGTGGACATTGGAGCACCAAAGAAGAATGGGAAGTTTCAGCCTTGCGGGCGCTCAAAAGGTTCGAAGAGAAAGTATCCAAAGTGCGTCCCACTTGCAAAAGCCACACGAATGACAAAGTCGCAAAAGGAGAGTGCTGTCAGACGAAAAAGAGCTGTAAGTAATAAAGGTCCTAAACCAACTAACGTTAAAACGTTTGCAAAAGATGGTGGTATGATTAAACAAGCTCAAAGAAATTATACAGGAAGTTATATATCTGGAGATTTAGGTGGCGTGAGTGTTGGTAATCCAAGTTATAAAAAATATTATAAAGGAATGTTGTAATGAGAAAACAAGACAATATGCCTAAAAGAAATAAAAAGAATTTCCGTCCTACGGAAAAAGGTGCAGGTATGACGAGAGCTGGTGTAGCTGCATATAGAAGAAAAAATCCTGGCTCTAAATTAAAAACAGCTGTGACTGGTAAAGTTAAAAAAGGGTCCGCTGCCGCTAAAAGGCGAAAATCTTACTGCGCAAGAAGTGCAGGTCAAATGAAAAAATTTCCTAAAGCTGCAAAAGATCCTAATTCTAGACTACGTCAGGCTAGAAGAAGGTGGAAGTGCTAGATCGATTTATTTATAATTGTTTTGCTAAATTAGATGATGCAGTTTCTTTTGTAGAGACACATATTATCAAAATGACTGAGTGGTGTTGGCATACACGAGTAAAACTTTTAAAAAAGAAAAGGAGAAGAAAATGAGAAGAGCAATCCTACAAGCATTAGAAGATAGATATAATGCACAAATATCTGAAGCTGATGCAACAATCAAAATTTATTTAGATCATTCTGTTGGAATAGGTGAACATCCACAACATATTGATGAAATAGATAAACAATTATTAAAAATAACAGAAGCACAAGAGAAGCTAAAGGAGTTACAACATTTTAAAATATGATAGATCAATTAATACTTTTAGATAAATTAAAAAAAAGAATCACTGTAACTGTTCAACAAATTGGAGATACAATGATGAGTGGTGGGGTTGACAGTATGGAAAAATACAAGTATTTACTAGGACAAGCGCAAGCTTATCAATTAATAAATCAGGAAATCTCTAACCTGCTAAAAGAAGATGAAAAGGAGCAAAATGACAAAGGAAACGTTATCGACATCGGAAAAGGAAGTACCAAAAACTAGATTGGCACTTCAAGAGAAATACGACAAAGAAAAAAAAGAAGAACCTCACGCAAAAAGATTAGACGAAAATAATATTAAAGACGTAGCTGATCAATTGCCAGAACCAGTTGGTTATAGAATTTTAGTTTTACCTTTTACTCCAAAAGAAAAAACTAAAGGTGGAATTTTATTCTCTCAAGAACAATTAGACAAAGCAAGAATTGCAACAACTTGTGGTTATGTTTTAAAAATGGGAGATCTTGCATACGCGGATAAAGATAAATTTAATAAGCCGTGGTGCAAAGTAGGAGATTGGGTAATGTTCGCTAGATATGCTGGCGCAAGATTACCAATTGAAGGTGGAGAAGTGCGAATACTAAACGATGATGAAGTGTTAGGGACCATAGGTGATCCCGAATCAGTTCTTCATTACATTTAACATAGGAAGGAAACTATGCCGGAAGACGCACAAAAAGCAGAGAATCTCATTGATGTAGGCGAAACAGTAGGAGCCGAAATTAATTTAGATGATAAGGGTGAACCAGAAAAAGTTGAAGCACCCAAAGAAGAGAAGATTGAAATCGAAAAAGTTGAAGAGTCTGTGGAACAACCACAAGCTGAAACTAAAGTAGAAAAAAAAGAAACTCAAAAAGACGAGCTAAAAGAATATAGCGAAGGCGTTCAAAAACGTATTGCTAAATTAACTCGTAAAATGAGAGAAGCTGAAAGACAAAGAGAAGAAGCAATAGCTTTTGCTGAAGCAGCTACTAAATCAAAAACAGAATTAGAAGGAAGACTTTCTAAATTAGATAAGTCTTACACATCTGAATTTGAAAGTAGAGTTAAAACTAATATGGCAGCAGCCAAGTTAGCTTTAAAAAATGCTATCGAATCTCAAAATGTTGATGCGCAAATTGCAGCTCAAGAGCAAATTGCTAATTTAACAATGGATGCAGCTAGATTAAATGCAATGAAAGTTGCAGAAGAATCTAAGCCTGAACCTCAAAAAGATGTAACTATTACACCTCAAAGAACTCAACAACCAGCAACTGACCCAAAAGCAGAAGACTGGGCATTGAGAAATCCTTGGTTTGGTAATGATTCAGCTATGACTTATACTGCTTTTGATTTACATAAAAAGCTAGTAGAAGAAGAAGGTTTTGACCCCAAATCTGACGAGTATTATGCAGAAGTTGATAAAAGAATCAGACTTGAATTTCCGCATAAATTTGATAAGGTAGAGGACAATACTACAGAAAGAGCCAAACCGGTTCAAAATGTAGCTTCGGCTAAACGTTCGGCCTCAACAGGACGCAAAAAAACTGTTAAGCTCACACCTTCACAGGTAGCAATCGCTAAAAGATTAGGTGTGCCACTTGAAGAATACGCAAGACAATTAAACATCACGGAAGGAGCGTAAAATGGACAACGAAAATATAAAAACTTCACGTGCGAGCCAAACAAGAGCGAAAGCTGAACTTAAAAAAGTTTGGACTCCACCCAACTCACTTGATGCACCACCAGCGCCAACTGGATTTAGACATCAATGGATAAGAGCCGAGATCCTCGGTCAACAAGACACTAAAAATGTAGCGTCTTCGTTGAGAGAAGGTTATGAATTAGTGAGAGCTGATGAATATCCTGAATCTAATTTTCCTGAGATGACTGAAGGTAGATACGCTGGAGTTATCGGAGTGGGAGGCCTTTTGCTGGCAAGGATACCAGAAGAGATCGCGCTTCAAATCGATGCTTATTATAAAAAGCAAAACGAGGCTAAAGAAGAAGCAGTTAATAACGATCTTTTGAAGGAACAGCACCCAAGTATGAAATTCCACAGGGAATCTAATACTAGTGTAACCTTCGGTGGTACAAAGAAACGTTAGTCTTCTAACGATTCCTACCCAACGAATAATATTAACCCGTATTAACTTATTATGAGTTAATACACATTAAAAGGAAAACTAAACTATGGCTAATGATAGTACAACAGGTTTTGGCTTTAGAACGTCTATGACGCTTGGAAATACTCCGGCAACTTCAGGACAATCTGAGTACAAAATCAAGTCTGGTCTAGGCGTAGGCATCTTCCAAAATAACCCGGTATCTTTACAGGATTCTTCTGGAGATCAAGGTTACTTACAAGATGCTAGTTTTGCGACA
>Ga0255759_10000922_pt1 | contig 26620 bp, 27 predicted proteins | sample 101ome_20_FD_179959 | JGI IMG/M metagenome (GOLD analysis project Ga0255759, IMG submission 179959) | Coastal salt marsh microbial communities from the Groves Creek Marsh, Skidaway Island, Georgia - 101404AT metaG (version 2) | ecosystem: Environmental > Aquatic > Marine > Intertidal zone >...
ATTTAATAGAGAGGGAGTTTTACAAGATTTACCATTAATGTCACCTAAAATTCACGCAATGTTAAATAAAATAAAAGAGCTAGATGCGCAAGATATGAGCAATGATGGTAAATATTACAAACACATAATATATAGTGATGTTACTGGTGTAAATGGTGCTAAAATGGTAGCATCATCATTAATAGCAAATGAATACCAGTTAGTATATAATAAAGGTAAGTTTGTAAAAGATTTACCCCAATCCAATTATACTTTTGGTTTATTAACAACATCAACTGTTTATCAAAAACCATTAACAGTTGGTTTAAAAAAGAATATGATGGCTAAAATGAATGAACGTCCTGCAAATGTAAATGGTTCTAATATGCGCTTTATAATATTAGATTCAGGATTTAAAGAAGGCATTGATGTATTTGATGTTAAATATATGCATATCTTAGAACCATTAACAACAAAAGCTGAAAATACACAAGTAATTGGTAGAGGAACACGTTATTGTGGTCAGTCTGGTCTACCATTTAAACCAAATGTAGGCTGGCCATTAAATGTATATAGATATAATATTAACTATAACGAGGATATGACTGTGCACGATTTATATATAAAACATAGCAATCAAAATGTAAGTGCTCTCAATTTTGCTGCTGATATTGAAGATATTATGATAGCATCAGCAGTTGATTTACCATTAACAGAAAATATTCATATGTTAAGCACTAAAAATAATAGATTTTATGATGATATTATGAAATTAATACAAGATGAAGAAAATAAAAAACCTAAACCTGTTAAAAAAGATTTAATTAAAATTGTTAGTAATATACATGGGAAAATATATACTAATGAAGAAAAATTAGATTGTAAATTAAAATGCAAAGGCCCTTTTGAAGAATTAGAAGAAGCAAATTCTATATTATTAGCAGCAGTAATATATGATATTGATAAATTAGAGGATAGATATAAAGCAGAAAATGGGAAAAAAATACTAGGTAAAAAAATATTAGATAATAAAATAACTGATGGTAAATTATTAAATGCTTTATCAGAAAAATATCCAAAACCAATATTATGTAACTATTTAGATAAACGCAAGAGTTATTGTGATGCTGTTAATAAAATATGGTTACGCCCACTATTTATGTTTAAAATATTTGGTGATAAAATAATAGATAATCTTAAATATTATAAACGTAAAGGTTTGATAAATGAGAAAAATTATAATAATACATTAAAATTTGTTCAACATTATAAAGATAAATCTAATGTTAAAAAGCCCCAAATATTACCTATTCCACCTATGGAAAAAATGAAATATCTAGACTTACATAATTATGTAAGTTTACATTTTAAACAATTTAAATGGCCAACACTTGAAATTAAAAATAAATGTGTTTCTGCACCAGAAAAAGATAGCATTAAAAAAGAATATGAAATTGTCAATTTCTCAAATACACAATCTTTTGTACAAAACTTTTTAACTCCCGATTCTCCTTACAAGGGTTTATTCTTGTATCATAGTGTTGGTTCTGGGAAAACATGTACTGCAATAGCATCTGCTACTAAAAGTTTTGACGAAAATAATTATACGATATTATGGGTTACACGCCATACATTGAAAGAAGATATCTGGAAAAATATGTTTGAAAAAATCTGCAATATGAGAATACGCGATATGTTACAAAATGGCAAGACATTACCAAAATCAAGAGCAGAACGCATGGCTTTATTAGGCAAAAATTGGTTACAACCTATATCTTATAAACAATTTACTAATTTAATTAAGGGTAAAAATAAGTTTTATCAACAAATGGTTGCTCGTAATGGTAAAGAAGATCCATTTAAGAAAACATTGATAATTATTGATGAAATACACAAAGTATATAGTGATACATTATCTAGATTAGAAAAGCCCAATCCAGAAGTATTACAAGATATGGTGCAAAAATCTTATAGTGTATCTAAAAAAGATTCCCTTAAATTATTACTTATGTCTGCAACACCAATAACAGAAGACCCAATGAGTGCTGTTAAAATATTAAATTTATTATTAGAAGGCGATGATAGATTCCCAGAAGATTTTGAAGAGTTTAAATCATTGTATTGTAATGACAATGGTTTATTTAGTAATTTAGGTTCTTTTAGTTTTGTAGATAAAGTATCTGGATTAATTAGCTATATAGATAGAAGCAATGATCGTAGTCAATTTGCTTATCCTGTAATGAACGATATTATATTAAATATAAATACAGAAGTAGCAACTAATCAAAGAATGGTTGAACTAGAACAAAGGCTAAAAGTATTGGAAGAAAATAAATTAAATACAGATAAACAATTCAATAAACAACAAATCAAAGAATTTACAAAAGAAATCCGCGAGCTAAATAAAGAAAAAAAACAATTAGAAAAGCAAGATACTGAACCAAAATCTGTTTTAGATTATGTTAATAAGTGTTTTAGCAAAACAAAAGCTAAAGATTTAAAGAAAGCCAAAGATATACTTGCTGCGTAATTATTTATATAACAATTTTACAAAATCTTAATAGATAATGATATTGTTATATTCTTTAATAGTTTCAGTAATATTATTTGCATTATATTATTATATTGATACAAATAATGAAGATAAAAATGAAGATTATAATAAAAAAAAAGAGTTTTTCACTATTAACAACTTTGTTATATTTTGCATAATATATGTATTTATATTTTCCTTATTATATCTCGCATTTGATGATGGGTCTTCATTATTAGCTCTTGGTATATTAACTGACGATGATTACAGTAAGCCCAACAAAATAACAAGTTCTAATATTGTTGACCCATCTTTTCTAAAAAATAATTATGAACCAATGAAAACAGGGCATGAACCATATAATAGCAATAGCTCAGATGGTTCTGATATGTCTGAATCTTCATCTACCGAAGATAGCTCCGGTTCCGATTCTGATTAACTATAATATTTTTGAGTACATAATTTTATTTTTTTATAATTTTTATAAACTTTATAGAATTTCAAGATATTTAAGAATTATGTACTCATTTTATATATTTAAATATATAAGGAAAATATAATGAATCAATATGCTTGGATAGTTTATATAGGAGGGATTTTTTCATTTATAGCATCTATGGGTATTGGTGCTAATGATGTAGCAAACTCTTTTGCCACATCGGTGGGTGCTAAATCTTTAACAATTAAACAAGCTGTTATTTTAGCTTGTATTTTTGAAACTAGTGGTGCTATTTTAATGGGTTCTCATGTTTCCGAAACTATAAGAAAAGGTATAGCTGATTATGAATGTTTTCAAAATGAACCATATACATTAATGTATGGATGTATGTGGGTTTGTTTCTCTGTCGCTTCATGGCTATTTACAGCTTCTTATTTGGAAATGCCTGTTTCTACTACACATTCATGTATTGGTGGAATGATTGGTATGACTATCGCAATAAAAGGTAGCAATTGTGTAATATGGTATACTCCTAAAAATACATTTCCTTATGTCGGGGGTGTTCTTGGTATGGTATTATCATGGTTTATTTCACCATTGTTATCCGGACTTATATCTTCCAGTTTATATGGAATTATTAGAATAAATATATTACGAAAAAAATACGAGGATAAATATATATTTTATGCATTTCCTTTGCTAGTTAGTATAACTATGCTCTTAAACTCATTTTTTATATTTTATAAAGGTGCAAAAGGAATTGGTTTAGATGATACTCCATTAGGTGCTGTTATAGGTATTTCTTTTGGCATTGGTATATTATCAGGTTTATTAACAATACCTGCATTGCCAAAAATATATAATAGTATTGATAATAAACATAAAAATACAGAAATAGAAGTAACTGATTTAGAAACTAATAGTACAGAAATAGTTGAATTGGTAAATGATACTCCTAAGACATTGTATGATAAAATTATTAATATAGATATTAACACTTTTAATAAAGTTAAAGATAAAGATTTAGATATAATAAATGCGTTAAGTAAAAATGCTGAGGAATTTGATCCACGCACAGAAGATTTTTTTAAATACCTGCAAATATTTTCTGCTTCGTGTGCTGCATTTAGTCATGGAGCCAATGATGTTGCTAATGCCATTGGACCATTTGCTGCAATATTAACTATATATTGGGAAGGTGATGTTAGAAAAAACTCTGTTATGGACAATAATGCATATTGGATATTGAGCTTAGGTGGTGTTGGTATATCTCTTGGATTATTATTATATGGTTATAAAATAATACGCGCTATTGGAATTAAGTTGTGTAAAATAACACCATCAAGAGGTACTATTATAGAATTAAGTGCTGCTCTTGTAACAATATTAGGAAGTAGACTTAAAATACCTCTTTCAACTACTCATTGTCAAGTTGGAGCTACTTGTGGTGTCGGATTACTCGAAAGCTCCTGGAAAGATAATGTATCTGGTGTAAATAAAAAAATAATATATAAAACTATGTTTGGATGGATAGTTACTTGTGTATTCGTAGGTTTTGTTACAGGTATATTGACGGCACAAGGTATATATGCTCCTATGCTAAATAAATAAATATTATATATTAAAAATATATTACACCAACCAATTATAATAAACAATTTATGTAATAATTATTACATTATTTTTTGAGTACATAATCTATAAAAATAATTTAATTTTAAAAATTTATTAAAATCAATAAAATAATAAAATTATGTACTCAAAATATAACTAGGATATATATGTCCCACTTTTACTAAAAATTGATATAACACAAACTCCTTATTACTTATCATGACTTCTATGAGTTATAAAGCCAATAATTTGCTTTCGAAGATTTCCAAGGAATATCTTTCATTTATTAGAACAGCTCAATACATATCTAATGGTGATAAAGTTATTTATTTGAAGGATATCAATTATTTCAATATAAATACTTCTAAAAAACAGAAAAACGACAAAAATAATAAAAAAAGAGAGCATATTATTAGTAGTATAATAAACACGGAAACTCCAAAAATATTCTTCATCAAATCGCTAAGATGGTCTAACTTAAAAAAAGAGATAGATTTATATATTTCAAAATTGGCAACCGACAATGATATTTATCAAATTGATAGTATAAGTTGTAATATAAAAGCTGGTAGAAAAAATAACTACGATTTTGATATTATAATCAATAATATATATCATTTTAATATAGAATTTAAATTTAATGCTGAAAAAATTAAACAAACACCACAATTTGTATCTCCAATGAAATTATCACAATATTTATCGAACAATTTTGAAGAATTTTATTACGATTTATATCTTATTAAATTAAAAGAAAAATATGGTATGGATATTCCTGAAAAAGAAGAATATTTAAGCAAAGTACATTCACCGAATCCTAATTGTCTAGAACATATTCAAGACAAGTATTACAAAGGATGTAAACGAAGTAGTAAATTTACAAAGAATAAAGATGATATAGAATTTTATAATTATATGAAAAAACTATCTAGAGATTGTATATCAGAATTTGTATCCAAAAATGATATTAATATCGACAAACTAAATGAATATTTAAAGAATTCGCAAAAAAATAAAAAATATATGTTATATAAAAATAAATCATTGTATTTTGAAGAACATATTAGTGATGATTATCTAATTAAATCATGTGAAAAAGAGCCATCTTTATCTAGATATAAAGCAAAAACCGAATCTGGAAATACTCTTAAAATACTTATTAGATGGAAAAATGGAAATGGTGTAGCCTTTCCGGCTTTTCAAATATCGTAGATAGGTAGTATATTTAATATCTCAGTAGTATTTATAGAATTATTACCAAAATACAGTTCTATAAATTGTTTAGTTTTTATATTTTCAAAAGACTTCTTAATATTATTATATTTTTCTAGTAAGATTTCTTTTGAAACATTTTCATTATAATATACAATAAGTAAATGATTTTCAACTAAATATTCTAAATTATCACAATCAATAATAGTATAGCTAAAATTATACTTACCTGTACCATAACCTCTATTAATTACAAATAATGGTTCATTATACCCCTTCTTATTTATATAATTCTTTTTTTCATTATTTTTGTATTTTTTTAAAACCAATTTATTATTTTCAATATCAGTACTGTATATTAGTCGCGTTTTTGAATTATCATCTGTTAATTTATCTTTAACTTGATTCCATACAACATTACCCACTTTAATATTAAAACCTAAATTTTTAAGAGTTGTTGAGTTAACATATAATTCACGTATTTTCTTGATATTATCTTCACATCCAAATATTATATTATCATTCTTATTTAAACTAAATTTATCATTTTCTTTATCAATAGGTAATTTATTTTGAATGATAAATACAATAGTTTCTTGTTTTGTTTCAATATAGTTATCATCTTTACAATCAATTATATTTAAAATTTTATAATTAGTATATATGTATTTTCTCGCTTTATTATAATAAGAAGAATTTATAAAACTTGTTGGTAATACAAATGACAATATACCATTATCTTTTAACATTTTCAATGATTTAATGATAAATATTATAAATATATTAGGTCTACCTTCAAAATATTCGTAATATTCACATGATACAATATTTTTTTGTATAACAAAATATGGTGGATTTCCAATTATCAAATCAAATTTATTTTCAATATCATAATTGATAAAATCACTATTTAAAATTTTAATATTATCTTTTTCATATATTTTTATTTGGTTATATATTTCTTCATTTTTTTCAATACATGTAAAATCAAGATTAAATAAATTATCTAATTTTGTAATATATTCACATGAACCACACGATGGTTCAAGAACACTTTTAATATTTTGAAAATATGGATTTAAAATGTCTATATTCTTTAATATAGTTTTAGGTGGTGTAAAATAAATACCATTATTCTTTTTTAATTCTTTATTAAGATTTTTTGTTATACTTCGTGATATCACAGAATATTCCAAAGACATTATAATTAATATTTATAATTAATATTTATATATCAATTTTTAAAAAGTTAAGAAAGGGCTTTTTTCATTATTTTTTTACTATTTCATATATATCATCTATTACCATTATGATATTATTTTAGTCAAGTAAAATAGCAAAAAATAAAAATTCACAAAAATTCTAAAAGTATTTGACAAAAAAAATGACGCCGATGCGTCGTTCGTTGTTTTCAAAAAAAGTGGTGTGATTTTAAAATATTTAAAGATAAATTCTTGATTATATATAATAAGGATGGAAAACGACGCACGAAAAAGGCATAAATGTGACCTATGTAATTACTCAACAAATCGTAAATTTGATTTAAAAAGGCATCAAAATGCTGTACATAACTTACGCGTGCCCGCGAAATCAGATTTTTTAATGCCCGAAACAAATGTTATGCCAAAAAAAAAAAATGTTATGCCAAATGAAAATATGTGTAAAAAATGTAATAAAATTTATAAAATCAAAAAAAGTTTAATAAAACATGAAGAAAATTGTAAAGGTGTTGACGAATTAACATGTCCTAGATGTATGATAAGTTTTTCTAATAGACATAATAAATCCAATCATATAAAAAGAAATACTTGTAAACCTAGAAGTATAATACACGCAAGAGTTCCAAATCCCCAGAATATAGAACCAGCAAATAATATCGATACGCAAATTAATAATATAGATATAGATACTCAAAACATTGATAATCAAACAAATATACAAAATCAACATATTAATATTTATGTAAACAATTATGGTAAAGAAAGAACAGATTATTTAGATTATGATAAAATGTTAGCAATCTTCAAAAAAGTTTATAATATTCCAACATTACTTACAAAAGAAATTCACTTTAATGAAGAGTTTCCTGAAAATAATAATATTAAATATCATGATACTAAGAATTGTTTAATTAAAGAAGATGATGAATTTATTTATAAGAACCTCAATGTTTTAATAAAGGAACTAATAAAAAATAAAGGGCGTATGATGCAAAACTTTGCAAAACAAAATAAAGATGAAATATGTCTTAATATGGATATTAAGATATATGAACAAATAATTCAACAACTAATATCTCTGGTATTACTTACAGATCCCCAAGAACATTATAAAGAACAAATAGAGAATATTAGAGATTTAATAAACAATAGCAGAATGAAAATGGAAGAATTAGAAGAAGAAATGAGTACATAATTTTAAAATTTCTAGAAATTCTATAAAGTTTATAAAAATCATAAATAAAATAAAATTATGTACTCATTTTCATTGCTTATTTTACTTACTTGATATTAAATCAAGTTTTAATTTCATAATAGCACCCATTTGTCTAATAATAATATCTAAATTAATATTATCCAAACACATATTAAACTTTTCACATTCCATATTGTTTAGTTTATCTTTAAATTCTTTTGTTAAATTATAACTACGTGTAAATTGTGAGAAACTACTATCATTATTTCTTTTATAAAATTCTTTATATTCAAATATACATTCATAATATTGAATAATTAATACATCAATATAATTACTTTTATCACAAAATTTATCATAATATGTTGTAATCTGATTGGTATATATATCAATTTCATTGTAATCACATTTTAATACATTACACAATAGATTGCTTCTCGTTTCATACAAATCATAAATAGCTTTTATGTTTCTATATTTATTTTTTAAATATCTTATTTCTTCATCTAAACAATTAATACTATTTAAATTAGTAATAAAGAATTGAATATAATCATCAATAGATATATAATCGCATTCGCTCACAAAATGACTTGTACTTCCACATTTATAACACTCGTTATTTGATGTCCTTAATTCATTTTTAAGGAATTTAATAGTGTCATTATTTAATTCTTCTTGATTATACGAACCACCCCTCACATTTTCTATCCCATAAATAGCCATATATTCCTTAACATATCTATCTTCATCAAATGGAGAACTATTTTCTATTTGTTTTACCAAGGACAATGGTTTATATTTTTTTGTCCAGAATGAACCAATCCCTTCCAAATGCTCTTGGTATCTCTCATTTACACTTCTATTAGTTTTTCCAACATAATACTTGCAGTCAGTTAATTTTAAAATGTAAATTGTTGTTGTCATTTACTATAATATTATTAAAATGATAAATATTTATATAAAAATAATTATATTATTTTTATGCAGAACGTTTGGTAGAAGTTTTACGAGGACGTCCTCTTTTTTTGGGACTTTGTTTTACACCCTTGAAGATTTAAAATGGCACAAAGTTCTGAAAAAAATATTCATTACAGGTTTATTACTTTGTGTCTTCAAGGAAGTATCAAACATTTTGATACTTATAAATTATGGTTGGATACATCGTGTAATGTATCTGATTGTTTGCTTCTACATAGATATAATGGTCTATCTAATCCATTTATATGATTATAAGCTATTTTATAAATGTTTTTAGCACCATTAACATCCCTGTTCCATAATCCACAACCGCTCTTACAGCGTAATAGACCATGTACTAAAGCATAGTTATTTTTCCAAGGTTTAGGATTTTCTCTTATCATAAACTTCTCACAATCTCCTCCTTCACAATTACAACATTTACAACTTGTCCTAAACTCATTCACTAAAAAAGTATCATATCCAGATTTTTTGAATAAAGTTCTTATACCTTTACCCTTAATAGGCTCTTTATATTTCATATGTTTTCTTTGTTCAAAATCCCCAAAACATACTACTACATCATTAGTATCTCCAAACATTTTTTTGAACTTGTTAATCATCCTTTGTTCATTTCTTACTCTATTGATATATCCATTCAGTTTGAATTTCCTGAATATATATCTTTCATAGAACTTAAACAGCTTATGATTGATTTCATTCTTCTTCTTGATGTATTCTTTGTACCTATTGATGTCTAAAGACTTCCTATTATATTGTGATAGTTCAGTTTCATATTCTATAATTGTTTTACCAGCAATCTGTTCTTTCTTAAACTCTAATACCAGTTTGTTATACTTCTTACATTTGGTTTCCTTTCTTCTACTATCTTGTGTATATCTAAATGTGTTAGCATCTTTACAACATCCATCAACACAATAAATAATATCACATTTTCCAGGGTCTATTGCTATTATTTTCTTATTTTGTAAATTAGTATAATCATCAAGCTCATCTATATAAAGTTCTTTTGATGAAGTTATATTCTTTGGTTTTACAAACTTGTCTATCAAATCATTTCTAACCAACAATATAGAACAACTTATACCATCAGTCTCTATCATATGATGAAATGAATAACCTTCTCTTTTGAAGCATTTGCGTTGGGTTCTAAAGAAGAAATCCCATATTTCAGGTTTCTTCTTTTTCAGATTACCTTTTGTTAAATAGTCATCTTTAGTACCTTGTTCTTTTCGCAATAGTAGATTTACAATTGTTGTAGTATCAAAAGTGATATGTTTTGGTATAATATCACTTCGTAATGGAAAAACATTATTGATACTTACATCTTGTTTTTCTATATACTTCATTATATAAATCATACAAGGTAGATAATCAAATTGTTTAGTGTGCATATCATAATGAATACTATCTTTAGCAAATTGTTTATTAGGTATGATGTATTTTTTGATTTCATTTATCCAACTATGATATATAGAATGTGATTTATATTGCTTTGTCTCAACATTTAGAATATCATTTTTGATATATCTTAATTGAGAGCATAACTTATTTATTCTGCTATCTTTTTCTTTTTTAGTGATATTCAATCTTTTAATTTTATCTATAATATACTTCTTCTTCCAATATACATTAACAAAACGCTCTATATATTCTATATAATGAAGTTGAATGTTATTTTTATACATAGTAATTATATCATCTGCTAAATAGTCCAAAATAGTATTCATATGAGTATATTTAAGATTATCATCTTGCCTTAATGGTTTGTAATGTTCTTCATAAAATGATTGTAGATTATCTTTCAAGGTTTTAGTTTTATCAGATGGTGGTCTTCCAGAACTTCCTTTTACACATACAATTTTAAGACAATTCACTACAAAAGAATGGTCTATTTCAGGTAGTTTATTATGATTGTTATAAAAGTCTAATAAATACAGTTTCATAAACATAAGTCCGTGTATTACAATCTGATGGGCTCTCATAACAGCATCATTAATTTTAGGTAGATTAATTTCAGGTTGTTTGATGACATATTTGATAGGCACTTTAACCCCTTTGAAGAAGTCAGGAGGCTTTTCCTTGATGTTATTCATCTATTATAAGGGTTATATAAATATTTTTTGTGTATGCGTGTTAATATATAATATTATTGAGATATCTTTATATAGATTTCATAAAAATAATGAGTTTCAAATTTTTAATGTTTTAGAATTAAAATTGTTTTCTACATATTCTTTAATTCTATCAGATGACACTTTATAATCAATATTTGAATTACTTGACTCAAACATAATATTATATGTATTTTTGTCTCCACATATCAATATTCTATCACATAGCTTCATATTTGTTAAATCAATATAATGATGCATATTTTCTGTTTTCACACTATAAACATACTCAAACATACAACTACCATCTTTCCTTATAAATGAAGGAAAGTTTTGTATTATTATTTCTGATGAATTATAACACAAAATGACATCCTTAAATGTCATTAAATCCATAACTTCTATTCCATAATTGTCTTTCAATCTATAAGTTTTATCAATAGCTTCCTTCAAATTGTTGCTAAATACTTTTATAATATTATATCTTCTATCTATTGTTTCTGATATCATTTTCTTTTGTAAATCAATATCACCATATAATATAGAAAATGATACATTTTTGCGTTTAGAATATTTTTTCATATATTCATCAAATGTATGAAAACAATTAACAGGAAAATGCTTTGTAAGTTTGTTAGGTTTATTATTATATTGGATATTAGATAATATGTATTTTAATCCAGTATATTTAACATCATATTCATCAATTATTTTTTTACATAACTTATATTTCATTCTACATTTATCATGATGTAATTTGTCAGAAATCATTCTTATACTATATTATGATTTCTTTATACTATTATTTGTTTAATATATAATCATATTGCTTTGTGAATTCTACCCATTTTTGTCTAATTTCATTATCTGACATTATGTGCTTATTAGATTTATAATTTTTACCTTCAGTTATCAACCATCTTCCTAATTTTTGTATATTTTCATTCTTATCACTTGAAGAAGGTCTTTTTTGATAGTCTGATATATACTTACTGGATTGTTGTAGGTAATCATACCATATTTCTTTATTAGACCGAAATAATATTGAGTATTTCTCAATAAAATCTGACCACTTTATTCTTATTAGTGGGTCTTTCATAATATCTCTACTTTTTTCATAATTTGTTTTTTGAGTACTTACCCAACCACCTAATTGCTGTATGTTGATATTACTATCTATTTGTGATGGTAATTTGTCATACTCTTTTATATACTTCTCCAGATTATTCAAATTATTATGCCAAATTTCATGAAATGACATAAAATACTTTTTATTATTTTCAATGAAATTTTCCCACATTCTCTTAATCTCAATATTTTTCATTATTCCCATATTTGGATATGTTTTCTTTTGTGTATATATCCATATTTTAAGAGATTTTATATCTTCATTTGTATCATTCTTTGATGGTAATTTATTATGTTTTTTGATATATTCATCTACCTTATGTAAATTTTCTATCCATTGTTCTTCATTAGTCATAAATAGGTTTCTATGTTTATCTATAAAACTTTCCCATAGTATTTTGATATCTTGATTTAGCATTATATTTTGTTGTAGTTTATAATTGATTTTTTGAGTATTTAACCACCTACCAAGATTTTGATTTTCTTTACTTTTATCAGATGATGTTGGTAATCTACTATATTTCATAATAAAGTTTTCAATCTTTTCCATATGATTTTGCCATATCTCCTCATTGGTCGTAAAGAGACTTTTATTTTGTTCTATGAATGTTGTCCATTTATCTTTCAGATAATAGTTTTTCATAAAACCTTTATTATTCTTGAAATTCTGATTTTGTGTTCCTAACCATTCTGCTAATTTCTTGACATTATCATCAGCATCATTTGTAGATGGTAATTTTTTGTTAGATTTAATGTACATTTCAATAATTTCAAATTTAGATATCCATATTTCTTCTCTTGTTTTAATTATTGTAAAAGAATGTATGAAATCTTCCCATAGCTTCCTAATTTCATTATCTATCATATTCTTATTTTGGTAGTTTTTCTTTTGACTGCTTAACCATCTACCTAATTTTTGAATATTTTCATCTTCATCTATTGTGGATGGTTCTTTATTATATTTTTGAATATAATGTTTTAATTGGTTTAAATTATCTTTCCATTTTTCTTCATTTGACATAAACATTATGTAATTATCTTGAACAAATATTTCCCAAGTACTTCTGATAATTTCATTTTTCATAATTTGTATTTTATTTTTATATTTATGTTTTTGAGTATATATCCATCGATATAATGTTTGAATATATGGATCTTCATCTAATAATGAAGGCAATTTATTATGATAGCAAATAAATTGTTTCACACATTCTAACATATCATACCATTCTTCTTCATTTGTCTTGAATAGGTATGAATATTTTTTCATGAAGGTTTCCCATTTATTAACATACTGTATATTTCTAAACATGTGTTTGTGTTTTTCATAATATTGTTTCTGATGTGATATCCAGTATCTTAAAGATTTAACATTTGTATCAGTTGATAATGGCAATTTTCCATTCTCTATAATATACTCTTCTACCATTTTAAGCTTATCTTCCCAACTATACATCTTGAATTCCTTGACACCAACAATACAATTACTCAATAGCACTTTATCATTTTCTACTAATTCAATCTCTTTATCTTCTTTGCTATGATAGAAATCAACAGCATTTACCTTAATTTTGTCCTTAAACATAATATCATATTCTTTGATTGATGATAATGTTTCTAATATTTCATCATATGCTTCGCACCAGATATACACATTAGCAATCTTATAAGGATTTTTCTTATCTGTTCTTGTTGCTCTGCTAATTCTTTGGATTGTAGTAATTTTATTTTTAGGAGCATAGCTGATATAAATGCTATCACAAGCAGGTATGTCAATACATTCATTTAATATTCTGATATTGAATAGTAGTTGTATTTTGTCATTATTATTAGCAAAGCTTTCTAATACACTTTTCCTCTTCTTCTCAATATCTTCACAAGAAATGCTTTGCATTTGAACATCCATAATGTAAAAATCATTTAATGTTTCCATACATTCCATCATAGCTTTCATATCATCTGTATCTTTACAATAGACTATACACTTCCTTGAGCCATTATTTGCTATACAAGAATACAAGAACTTACATCTGTTTTTCATTTGATTATCAATTTCATAAATTGATAGTTCTTTGTCAAGTGCTTCATTATTCTCGTGTATAGAAGGAAGCCATATTTTGTAGTCAGTAATATACTTATTGGAAATAGCATCAGTAAATGTCATTTGATAAACAACTTCTCCAAACAAGTGGTCTGTATCATAACTTTCATTCTCATCATATTCAATATCATAAATCCTTGGTGTTGCTGACATAAATAATATCTTATGGTCTGACATCAATAACTTAAATATATTGTTCTCATCATCTGAAATATTAGCTTTTGATAGATTATGAAACTCATCAATGATAAATAAGGCATCCTTGAACAATCCTAAACATTCTGAAATCAAGTCCATAGAATTGTAAGTACAAGATATCAATACATTTTGATGGTCTTTGATAAACTCTTTAATGCTATCAATATCTCTATTACCATCTGTATTAACTAATAATGTATTATTCTTATCATAACCATATTCAACAAACCTATTTAAGTTCTGACTTGCGAACTCCCTTAATGGTGATAGGATGATAATATGCTTATAATCATTAGAAATCAAATAGCTTGTATAAGTCTTACCACAACCACAAGGAAGAGATAAGATGCCTCTATTATTTTCTTGATAATGTTTTTTAAACTTATTAACTGCTTCAGTTTGATAGAAATAAGGGATTATTTCAAGTGTTTTTTTATCTTCAACAATACAATTATCATTTTCATAAGGCAACTTAACAAAGTAAATCTTATTCTCATACACTTCTAATAGTTTATCTATTTTAGTGCTACAATCAATATTCACAACATAAGGACTAATATTAGCAGTATATCTTATATTCCTTGATAAGCAATTTGTATAGTAAATAAATGTATTGACATCTCTGATAAAAGCACACCTCATCATAATACCTGAAATGTCATCAACACACAAACCATTATTATAACCATTTTTACACTGGACTATAGAACATTCATCATTATGAAGTTGTACTATATCAATTCCTATATCTTTATGATTATGTAAATAACCTTCTTTGACATCTTTCCTCAATAGTCTCATATCATTATGTGAATGTATAAGATTATTAGCAATCAATATGTTTTCAGGACATTCATTCCATAGATAAGCATTTTTACCAAGCTGTTGTATAATAAAGTTCTTAACATATTTTTCATACAACAGACCTTTATCTTGGTTGTTCATAATGATATATGTATATTATATACTATTATAGTCAATTTTTTATATCTTACCTATCTGCTATTTTTTTGATAAAATAATACTTCTTTGTCCTGATGGGTTTAGGTTCTGTTTTAATTTTGTATTCAGTACTCAAAATCTGATATTCGTCTTTTAATAGATGACGAATAATTGATAAATAAGGTCTCTTAATTTTTTCAGGACATGATATTGCTGTTATAGTACTCATAGAAAAATAAGTATGTATCTTTGGTAAGAAGTTCATAATCTGTTCTTGTAGTTCTTTATTTACATCTAATTCGTGTAAAATAAGAGAATTATCTTCATTTAAGTTCAAAACATTTATCAGCTCATTCTTTATCTGTCTCTGTTGTTCAGGATACAATTCTGTTTTAAGTCGCATAATGATGCTATAATCTTATATTTATATACATTATATTCTTATGTTGTTTTATATGTTTTAGGTTTCCTATATCTGGTTGATAATTTTCTTTTGTATTGTCTCAAACCTTCCTTATTATAAGCATTATCAAAATAGTTTTTATAATTTTCTTTTCTTACCATCTTAATAGCATTTTCAATTTCTTCATTCAGTTCATCATATTTCAATACTTTCTTATTTAATTTAAGGTAATGCTTTATTTGGTTGAAGTAATTTTCTATAGGGCTATTTGTTGTTGGGGTATATGGAATGCTAAATAAATATTTATTACCACTATTGATAATAGCATCTTTCACAAATTGATTGTTATGACTTCCAGCATTATCTAATATGATTAGATGGTCTTTGTATTTGCTAAATACATTTTCTTGTAGGAAATCTACAAATCTTTCTTTTGTCATACCTCCTTGCTGATATAGTTTAGAACCAACACATCTTGAATTATTTATTGCTACTAATAATGTAAATTTTCTGAATACGTAGTTATCATTTGTTTTAACAATACACTTCTGACCTAACTGACATCTACTATATTCTAATATCATAGCAGGTTGTATTGAAGTTTCATCTAAACAAATTATTTTATCAATAGGATATTTACTTACTTCATTATAGAACTTATCTAATTCTTGCTGTTTATCAACTTCTACACCATATCTTGTAGCAGGAAAATGTTGATGCTTTGTTCTCTTTCTTGTTTTATTGTTGTCTCTTAATACCTTTCCTAAATGTTGTGATGTAATATCAAATGATGGATATTTTTCAATAAGTAGTTTTCTTAATTCAGTCATAGTAATCTGTTCGTTTTGTTTTAGTAAGTGTATAGCATATTTGACTTGCTCCTTTGTTATTTTATATGACATAGGAGGTCTATTAAGTCTTTCAAGATGCTTATTTTTCTTGTATTTCATAATCCATCTTCTCAAAGAAGTCTTCTTACAATCAAAAATATTACATACATCATCCAAACTATCATCATTTTGTAAATAATACTTAACAGCAGTAATCTTATAGTCTTGTGTTTTATGTTTCATAATAATACATAATAAAAAATAAATATTTTGTGCCATTTTAAATCTTCAAGGGTTTAAAGGCATCTTCATCTGAATAAACCATATTTATATTATTGTGTTTTATATAATCATAGAAACAAAAGAGTTAAAGAATTAATAAATAAAAATAATAAATTAATTTATTTAGTACCATATCAACATTATACAAATAGTATAGAAATGTTTTTTAGTCTTCTAAAATCAAAATTACAAAAGAAACAAGGACTATTATATGATGACTTAAATAATAATATTAAAAAAGTAATAAAAACAATACCAGAAGACTATTATAAGAGAATATTAAATGGAACATATAATAGACAAAAAAATTATATTAAGAAAATACGAAAATTACAAAGACTAAAAATCGGCATTTTAAATGTCCAAAGGTGTAATATTAATAATAAGAGTACATAATTCTCTAAATCTCTTAAATTCTATAAAGTTTATAAAAATCATAAATAAAATAAAATTATGTACTCATTTTTTAAATGGAAGAACAATTATATAATATTATTAATTACCTACTTTCTTATGATTTAGATTGGTGGATGCCTAAATTTGAGTATAAAGATACAGAAGAAGGCTATTGGAAAAATATAAAAACAAACGATATAACTAATACCGTTTATTCTATTCCAGACCATAAAGTTTGGGTAAAATATTACTAATTATTTTTTTATAACAGTCTTGGGATCCACTTTTAGAATTCTAAGAATTTTTTTAAGAAAACCCATGTTAAAGTTTTTTATCTGACAATTTTCATATTCTTTAATTACATTATCTTTAACTGATAAGCGTTGTGCTAAATCTTTTTGAGAAAGACCCATTGCTATACGACCATCTACAATAGCCTGAGCATATTCTCTTGTCATTTTATTTAGCTTTGGAATATCATCTTCCATTAATCTAATCATTTCTTTATTGCCAGGAGGCATTTGAATACTTTCCTTTTTCTTTAATTCTTGTGGCTTTTTAGTAAATACAACAGGTTCCCAGTCTTGAAAATTAATAGGATTGCTATTCATTATATTATTAATATATAATATAAAAACTTATATCAATTTTTATGTTATATAAAAAAATATCAATATGTCATTATAAACAAGAATGTATTCTTATAACGTTTTTCCACTTGGTGTTTTGAGCATCAATCAAATTGAAAAAGGTCAACAAGCTCTCAATAATATCGCAAATATTGTTGATAAAAAAAATAATGATGCTGAACTGCTTTCACTTTCTAATGAGTTCTTTACAATAATTCCACATATTTCAGAAAAATTAGAAGTTATTAAAACTCATAAAACAATTAAAGAGAAAAATGAGCTTCTCGAATATATGCGAAAAGTGTCTAATAAATTCTAATTAAGAATTAAGATACTTAGATATAAGAGCCAAAGCGCTAACTTCGGAATTTTTTGGCATTTTCTTCATTTTAATTAATTTTTTATTTTTAATACTCAAACTATCATAATTGATATTAATAGTGATATTTGCAATACTATTTTCCATATTGATAATAAAAATAAATAAATATATAAAATCAATTTTTATTCATATTTGATTAATTTATCTAAGAAATTTTGAGAGGCTTCCTCAGTTAATTTATAATTTTTAAGTATATATAAAATTGTACGGCATTCTACTTGTGTTATCTTACGACCATCAAAAATTTTCATTAATAATTTATTAGAATCATCAATAGATATGCGACCATCTCCTTGACCTTTTACTAACTCATCAGCAGTTTCTAATAAACTAGCATCAAATTTTAGGCCATCCATAACCTTATAGTAACTAACCTTATTATCCATCTATATAATAATCAAAGAAAACTTTTAAATAAAAAAGGTGTTTCTTTAATTACAGGAATATTATTTACAAACTCACTAAGAGCATAATAAGTAATTGCAAGCATTGCGAGACGTCCGTTATTAAGTTCTTTGAGTTCTAGATCGCGTTTAGTTTTAGGATCCTTATTAACATATAGTTTAAGAGGGTCAAACCCGAGATCACCTGGAATAGTATCATTAGTATATTCCTTATTTAGTGCTACTGATTCAATAGTAGCAGTGAATACAATAATAGCCATAAAGAATACAGGATTAATTTTATCAAGACCTCCATTTAAAACAGAAGGAGCTTTACCATTCAAAGAAAGCAAATTCATTTTATTAGCAAGCTTAGATAGATATGGATGATAAATCTCCGACAAAGGCCATCCAACACTTGCGAGCATTGCAAGACGACCATGTTTAATTTCAGCTTCACGATATTTTTTAAGCGTCCCAATATCAGTAGCACAATTAAGTGGATCAAAACCCTTATTACCTACTAGAATTGATGCCTCTCCATCAGCCAAAATAGAATCCTTTTTGAGAAGACCCCAGTTGATTGCATTTCTAACAAAGAGATTTCCTCCATTTTCTTTACCAAACTTATTAATATTAACTAGTCTTTCAAACTCGGGGTAATCAATCCTTTTATCATTGTTAATATCAGCAACTTCCATGTAATTATTTTTTCCATAATAATTATTTAACTCTGCTACATCAATTGTACCTGATTTATCAACATCAATATCATTAAATGTACCAGTATCCAAATCATTTAGTTGCATTTTACAAACATTATTTAGGACATTTGCACCGCGCATTCTCATAACTGGGATATTGCTAATATGAGTAAAGCAAATAGCTTGACCTACCAATACACTAAACAAAGCAAGACGAAACATTACTTATACATATATATATTTATTTTCTTAAATACTTTATTATGATATGTGATGTAATAATATATAAAAATACAAATATATAATTATAAATAATGAGAATTTGCTATTTATTACTATTTATAAGCTACGTGCATGCATTTATTAATATTAACACATATCATGGAAATATAAATTTAAAATCTAATATAAAAAAAAATATAATATTAATTTTGTGATATGGAAGGGATATGCAATTCCAAGTAAAAATTATATTAAATTTGGAGAAGATATAATAAATAGAGGATTGAGAAAGAATATCAATATTAATGTAACTATATGTGATAATTATAATTTGCCAAATCTTAGCAATACAATACTATTTGGTCATTCATCAGGTGGATATCATTGTTTAAATAATAATGATAATATTAAAGCAAGAATTACATATGGAGCATCACCAAAATCTATATATGATAATACAATTTTTAATATTAAAAATAAATTAGATACACATATATTAAATATAATTGGTGAATATGATGGTTTTATATCATATATTAAATTATTAGAACAAAAAAATTATAATATAGATAACAATATCATAAATAATAAGTTAATATGTACAAAATCTAATCATTTTTGTATTACAGAAAATAAAAAAACATTAATATCTACCTTACTTTGTAAATATGACCAAATGCTAGATACAAATTATACAAAAATGATGAATGATGTATCAAAAACTATAATTTCATATATTTTACATTTAGATAATAATACTACTATTTATAATTATGGATATACACAAAATATTTTTAAGAAAAATGTTGTTTTTGAAATAACAAGTTATAGACAATTTCTTAGAACAAAACCAGATATATGCAAAACTTATATTTATATTGATGAAAAAAATAATAACACATTTATTAAAACTTGTGGGCTACTTGGAGATATGCTATTAGATATACTTGAATATAAATATAAACAAAAAATAGTTGAAGTTAATAATACTTTAAAATGGTTATTTAGTAAAAATAAAGATATTGTGTATTTCAGTTATAAAAAAAGAGATTATAAATATTTTAGATTACCATATATTATTAAATAATAAATCCACATATAGCATTTTTTGATATATAAAATATAATTTATATATCTTATAAAAATAATTTGTGCTCTCGGGGAGACTCGAACTCCCAATCTTTGGCTCATAAGACCAACGCTTTGACCGATTAAGCTACGAGAGCTTGTAATAGGAGCCCGCTCCCATTACGAATATATATATGTTTAAATCCTTATATATTTTTTTATAATTTACACCCACTTTTAATAGGATTAATTCTTTGTGTTTTCATTAAATCATTGCTATTGACAGGTTCAAGAAGATCACTATCTAATCTATTTGAATATGCATTAGATTTTTGAGGCATTTTAGTAATTCCACACTCATCAATTGTTGGCGAAGATTGATATATCATACCTACATTGCCGTTTTCACGAGCAGCTGCAGAGTTTTCAAATGGTTTACGTGTCGTCATTTCAACATCGGAAGAATCACGATTAATATTCATATTACCAGGATTTGGTGTATGACCAGCAGCAATCATTATTCTTTCACGTGTATCATCTATTTCGGCATTTTCCTCAGCTGTTCTATCGCGTTGTCTATGCTCATTAATTGCTCCCGCAATACCATATTCATTGGTATCAGATAAGAATTGTTTATGTGTATTTTTGAGATCAATTTCTTTGTTAATATATCCTCCAAATAATCCTTCAAGCATACCACCCAAGAAACCATATGGTGATTTAGCAACTAATGTAGTTTCTTTAACAGTAGTTCTAGCTACAATTTCTGGATCATATACCGATACACTATAAGTTACACCTCCAATATTTCTAACAGTATCAACCGCCTTAACAGTTTCACGAATTGTAGTTTTTGCTTTATCATCAGCCGTTGTATATCCACCATCGCCTCCTTTAACATTTGTATGTACACTATCGTGTATTAAAGTTTCTTTTACAGTTGTTTTTGCTTGATCAGTTATAGTAGAATAAGTTTCTTTATTTCCAGTTAAATTAATCATTTCACTATCATGAATTGTGGTTTCTTTAACAGTTGTTTTCATAATATGATTATCGGGATCATAAGTTGTGGCTTTTTCAGGTATTTGTATACTTGGATTACCAACACCACGTTCAGATTCTACGGTATACTCTTTCATTGTATATTTTAATGCATCAATAACCGGAGAAACAATAGCTTTAACAATACTTGTGACATTAGATACAACTGGTTTATTTTCAGTTGTAGCTCTTTCATTATTATAAACAATAACCTTACTCTTACCATAATCATCCGCAATACCCGCATTCGCATCATTTAGAGATACACCACCTTGATAATCTACATGCGATTCTTGACGTGTTGTAGGTCTTATATTTTGAGCAGGACGCAATGATTCTTTACTATTAGCGCCTGTTGTTTTAATCCACATATCTTCACTTTGCTCATACACAGTATCAGGACGATTTTTATCAAGTGGCATTTGAACACCACGTTGATCCGTTCCCTTAATGTGACCTTTAACAGGAATATTGAAATATGTTTGTTTTTGATTTATTTTGCTTCGTAACTCATCTAAGTTTTTAGGTCTCGCAAGTGTATTTGTTTCTGTTTGATGAAAACCTCCAACACCTTTGGATCCAAAACCTTGATTTAATCCAGGTCCTACTTTAACTTGTTCTATTGGGAAAAAATTATTAGCCTTTTCCTTAAAATCTAAACGAGATTTATAAAAGTCATCATTATTTTTCATACCGCAAATATTTCCACCAGCATTAGCCTGTGGTTTAAACATACATGGTACCTCTTTTTTTGTTTGCCAAAATTGATTGCTACCAGTTTTATTATCAAGAAAAGGAGACATTGTTTCAAGATTAGTATTTTGGGTTACATTTTTGCGTAAAAATGGTGTCATATTATTATGTGTAAATGACTCTCTGCTAATTTTATTTCCTGTCAAAGATTGTACAAACTCAGGGCTATTACTATTATCAGTAACAGTGTAATTCATTTTTTTAAACATATCAGATGTAGCCGGCATAGAAACTATACTAGTATTTCCCGCATTTGCCATATTATACATTTTATTACTTCTTTGTTGTTCATCTTGTTTAACTTGATTCCAATATGTAGAATCATATATATTTTTCATTGATGGTATATCGTTGGATAATTCCATTATTGGCCTCTAATCAATAAAGGATAAAAAATACATTAATATATACAATTAATATTCATTAATTACATTAATATTCATTAATATTCATTAATATTCATTAATTACATTAATATTCATTAATTACATTAATATTCATTAATTATATTAAATTAAGTTAAGTTTTACAAGATACACCAGTATACATTGAACCATAAGGATATCCAGGTGTATAAAGTTTATTATCTTTATTACACATTTTCCAATCTTCTAATCTATTCATGTCACCACCCCCATTAGTTGGTAAAAACATAGATTGGTCAGCAGGTTCTTCAATGCATGGCACATGATTATCTTTTGCAACCATTCTATAATTAACTGGTATTCTGTCAAATCCTTCAATAGCTCTTTCTTGTGGATCAAAACATAACCATTCCCATCTATTTATACCAGTTTCTTTTAATGTACATGGTGGATTGGATAAACGTGTATCTTCCCGAGGTGCTGTGCAAGCACGTGGATCAGTGTTACCTCTTATAAAGCATCCAGATTTTTCGTATTTTCCAGGAATATATTCATCGGCATTACATTTAGTATTTTTATAGTTGAGTCCCAATAACTCACTGGAATCATCCACTGCTTTCTTCATAGAGCAAGTATTTTGACCATAATTTTGATATCTTAAATATGGATCGGCTGGTATATCTTGTGAACAGTCGGCACAATCGTTATATGGAGATTCTAATTGATATAAACCAGGTCCAACTGTTCTGCGTAATTTTTCTTTATAGCTGCAACTATCATAGTTTAATCTTGTATCTATATATTTATTCATATCTAATAAAATAATATATTATTTTATGTATCAAATAAATAGATATGTTGTTGTTAATTGAAAAATTCAATAATCAAGAAGATACAAAATATAGCCCAATTGAAGTTATTTATTTATATATGAACGGATATAATCCCGACTATTTATATAGATGGACTATATTAGATAATATATATATTGCCATTCTCTATATAATAACCTTTTTAATTTCAGCAGGTGCTGCATATTTATCTTTTTCCTGCAAATGGGGTGGTATGGTAAATAACATATTTATTAGAATATTTTTTGCGTTTGCGGCATTTATGTTAGGACCTATATATTTGATATACTATTTCATATTTAACTATTTAGGAAAATTATGTTAAAAAAATAATTTAGCATTTATCATAATTTATTTTTGGCGGCGCAGGTACTTCACGATACATTATAGATTGACATGCGGGCAAATGTAACATTGTAGTATCTATTGGCTTAGTTTTATCATTTTTAATAATACCATCATTAGTTGGTACATATTGATTTGTATTGCATTTTGATACAAAACGAGTTTGACCGCGTAATTCACTATCAAGGTCAACTAGGTTACCTTGAATATGAGATACCGCGGTACCTCCAATAAATCCTAGTTGATGTCTGCATTTATTAGCGTGTTCGTATCTATATGGAGATAGTAAATATTGCAAAGTGCTAACATTACCTTGTAATTCTTGCTTGTATGAACAATTATCATATGTCGTTCTATTAAAACTCATATCTTCTATAATATGAGATTTTTTTAATTATACAGAAAAATTTTTATTTCTACCTTGCCAATTACAATTTTTATTAAATTCAGCTCTATTTATATAAGAGCGCGTATCTTCACCTCCATTAACCCATATTGGTACAATATTCTCGGGATTTTGAACATCTTTTACACAATCTAATAAAGGCATCATATTATTCATTTCTTCTTCCATAATATGTTTTCTGCATTTTACAGGATTAGTATCTTCACCTTCAATTAATTCAAGTTCTTTACCTATATGAGTTTTACCGCATCTTAAATTGGGTCCAGAAGTAAATATACGATTAAATAATTGTATCTTACATTTATCATGTGTTAACATGGATGGATCATTTCTTAGCGAAGAATAATTATCAATTAAACAATCATCTGCTAAACCGTATCCAGGGCGACCTCGCAAGTTAGGATGATTTAAATACATATCCGACATTCTTACATATGGACTAGTACAATCAACGGGATTATTAGGATATATATTATAGCCTTCTATTTTTTTATTATGTAATTCCTTGGCGACCTTCCAACAATTGTCATTGCATATATTAGTTGAGCCATCAAAAGTATTATTACTCATTATCTATCTATTCTTAAATAATATATAAAAAAAATTTATTTATCTTTTAAATATTTAGTATCATATTTTTCTAATAAATCATAATTTATATCTAATTTAATATTTTCATATTCTGTTTTATATTTTTTATCTAAATTATAATTATTATACTCAGCAACATTCCATTCTTTCTTATTATAACTATGACCAATTACCTCATTTATATCAGTATTATTTTTATATAATTCATTAAATGTTTCGTTATTTGTAATATTATTACCAGACAAGTCATTCTTTACAATTTTCTTATATGTCAATAGTTTTTCTATATCGTCAGGTGTCTTAGAATATTTATTATATTCTACTTTACTTTCCTTAGTATCATCATTATTTACTTGGTGGGAATAAGTTATACTTATTTTTTCCTTCATTTTTAAATATTAAAAATATTATTTATTTATATAAAAAAATGATTAATAATAATAATTAATAAGCAAAATATGAAAGAACTAAATAATGAACAGAAAGATTTACTAGAAAAAATCAATAAGTGTTGTATTGAAATTGCTAAAAAAAATAATTATAATATTAAATTTGATAAAATAGAATTCTTAGAAAAAAAAGGATTTTATGATAATTATTCCCCGGATTTATTTAAATCTCTTAAATCTGAACACCATTCTTAATATTATTATATAAGTTATTATAACATTTCATACCATTGCCTTCTTTACATGAAGGACCTCTGTTATATAACCATTCACCTAATTTTTCTCTGTCATTTGGAATAGTAGTTGACGGAACAGTATAAAATTGTCTATCTAATGTTGATTTATCATATATATCATCCGCATTTCTAAATATTTTTTGATAAAAAAACTTATTTATATTTTTATTAACATTTTTATTATTTATTGAACAAGCTTCATAGTCTTCATTACCTTTTTTTATAGTTAATATATTTGGGTTCATAAAAGGATTATTTTCGGTTGGCTTAATACATTTTTTATTATTGACTATATCTAAATCATTTAAATTTAAATATTTCTCTATTTTTTTATTTTTTTCATATTGATAATTTATTATTAGTATTGATATTATCATCAATATAATAACAAATAATACATATCGCGTATCATTAAAAACAAGAGTACATATTAATCCTACAAATATTATTGCCCTTATAATTGCATTAATTTTATCTTCAATAGTCATGTTAATATCTGGGATAATTACGGGATTCATTAGTTCAGATATGTTGTCTAACCAAAACATTTTGTTTGTCACTCTAAATATTTACATTATTTTTATTCATCAGAAACTTCCTGATTTTCTTCTCTACGTTTAGCTAATTT
>Ga0255759_10000924_pt1 | contig 26618 bp, 38 predicted proteins | sample 101ome_20_FD_179959 | JGI IMG/M metagenome (GOLD analysis project Ga0255759, IMG submission 179959) | Coastal salt marsh microbial communities from the Groves Creek Marsh, Skidaway Island, Georgia - 101404AT metaG (version 2) | ecosystem: Environmental > Aquatic > Marine > Intertidal zone >...
ACTTACAAATCTTTTAGCATTTTTTTCATTTATACCGTCATTATACACGGATTTGGCGAAAAGTCAAGCACTAAAAGCGCTTATATATCAATGACATATAAATAGTAATAAAATCAAGGAGTTACACCAACATGGCAAAAATGGGTAAATCAGAGGTTCAATGGAAATATCTGAAGATGTTAGGGACCATGCTGAGCACCGGAAGAGCTATCAAGTTTGACGGCAAAGGATCTGAAGTAATAAAACAATCGCCTGAAATCAAAACCTTAATAAAAGAAATCAAAGAGGTGGAGAGAACCAGAAATGTAGAGAAGGTAAAAAAGATATTACAACCAGGTAAACAGGTCTTAGGCGGCCGCTCGGATTATGCTCCTATATTCAATGGACTAAGATGGACTGACATTGACAAGACTCCTTTTTCAGGTGCAGGAGGAGGAACGCCTGATGCTAAAACAACTAAGATGCAAGAAGATGGCTCATTATATTCGATTAAAACATTCATTGAGAAAAACGGTGCGTTTACCAGTAGAGAAGATTTTTTAAAAAAACATAGAACAGATCTTTTAAAAATTTATCCTGACATGGATGATGAATGGGAAAATACATTTTATGAACAGGGTAAGAGAATACAAAAAGAGGTAGGAAACACTAAATTTGGCCATTATGACCGTGATACTCCCGGTGGTTTTATGGAAGAGGTCTGGAAGGTTGCTAAAAGTTACGGTGTTCAGCAAAAAGACACATGGAACCCTGCTGATATTTGGTTGGTAGCAAATTACGCTAGAGAGAAAAAAGAATTATTAGACCGTGCAAAAGATGACTATACAAATATAGAAGAATTTAATACTATATTAAAACACAAATTTACAGACAATGCCATTGTAGGTATATCACTTAAAAAGATGTCAGGCAAAACAGCACAATATGAATTAGTGAACATGGATAACTCTGATATGTTTTATGATGATGAATACAAATTCAGATTTGACAATGCTGTTTGCAAACTATCTGTTGACCAACAAGGAAATCTTAGTTCTTCTGATAGTTTGGTATATCTTAAAGGTAAAAAGATGACTATCAAAATGCAGATAAGGCAACAAGGCAGCGGAATCACTCCAATGAAAGTGGAAGGCACTGATATAGCTAACACAGCTGCCAAATTAGGAAAGGCTCCGTTGGATATGGTAGCTGTAGCCTTTAAAGCATATGGCATGAAATTCAATAACGATAAAAAAACATTTCCAATGGATACTAAAGAGTTTATGGAAAGATCTGATGAATTCTGTAAAATGTATGATAAACTAAAACTGGCGAGAGTCATAGATTTTGATGGTGTCACTTCATCTAAACAATTTGAAGATAATATTAGAAAGACTTTCTCAGGTTCAAATCCCGCAGCTGCACACAACAAACTCATGCAGATAAACTTACTACATGAAGTATTTACCAAACTCAAAGGTGAGTCATTAGATTTTTTCTGGACTGATATATGCTATTTCTGTCAAAAGAAAGGTAATGTGTTTGGTCCTTTCGGCAAACTATATTAATGAAGTCTTATTTTATTTTCAACACCAAAGATGGCTACTGTCTAGTAGAAGCAAAGGACGTAGATAAGCTACCCAAACCAAGAGAGCTTATCAGGCGTGCTACTGCTGTTGAAGTGTTGCGTGAGTATGCTGAGAAAGAAGGTATTGAGTTTGCTGTTGACAAAGCACGTAAGCGTAGTAAACATACACAGGAGACAAAGGATAAGATCAGTGCTGCTGTCAAGGCCAATCACGGACACAAGGATGGACTGAAAGAATCACACCGCCTCAAGATCAAAAAGAGTAGAACAGGACAGAACAGAGGCGAGGATAATAACTTCTATGGAAAGAAACATTCCTATGCTACAAAACTAAAAATGTCTAAGTCTAGACTAGCTAGAGGTAAATACAAGTATATTTGTAATGCTGATGGCTATACCGCTATACCAGAGAATGACCCCGTGCCTGAAGGTTATCAGCTAGGCACAATATACGATCCGTATAAGCCTAGTGAATCTTAACAATGTGAAAGACTACAGGGTTTAGGAACTTCAACTCGTGGTGTCTATCTTCAAGATCAATCCAAATAAAGTGCTTAGGATTCTTTTTAACAATCTTCTTAGCAGAGAATGTCCTTTCAGCGGGTTCCTTTTCTACGGTTGAACCATCTGCTAATGTAGCTTTTTCCCCTGGATAGTATATTGTTATCTCGTACTCTTCCCGGAAGAGGCCGTTCCACCAGTCAACTAGCTTTCTTAACACCTTTCTTTGCCCTCGCCTTTCTCTTAGGTTTTGCCTTAGTGGGTTTGTTATACTCAGATATACCAAGAGGTTTTAACAATGCTTCCATCTGAGGATACATTTCTAACAGCTTACCATCCTTAACTGCTGTCAGTAGTTTTGCTTCTTTGTGATGTATGCCTTCAAGGATATTACACCACTGCTGTTCACGCCTTACAGGAGGTAGATTGTTCATGTTGCTACCAGGTGTGATAAATGCTTTCACCCTACGCCATTCAAGCTGTAGTGTAGTTTCACCCATACCTTCAGGAATATCATCTTGTATTTTTATACCTGTTTCGGGCATACCCTCAGGCAAATCCCATGTAGGTTTCTCAGCACCTACACCAATACGCACTACAGGAACAACTGCCTGATTAGTTTTGGCCCACTCTTTTAGCCTCTCAATCTGAGCATCTACTCCTTCTGCTTTGAATACCCAATCAAAGCCTTCATCCATCTGTCTGTGTTTCATTAAAAATCTCCCAACACTTCCATCATGTTTTTCATTTTGTTTTTGATAAAATAGTTTAGCAACTGACTTCTATCACCGCCCTGTTGCATTTCAAAACTATTTATAATGTTATCTTTTATCTCCTGAGGAGTTTGTGTAAGGTCAACAAGCATACGATTACGATTGTATCCGTGTGCCATATCACCCGTCACCCATTCCTCAGGTGGCTTAGACTTCCACTCTGCTAATAATGTTTTACGTATAGGTTTCTGTCGCTTGCCTTCTACAAAACAATCATCAGGCGATAACATATTAGGAATACCGTCACCCTTGTCGCCTGTAATGATATGTTCCATCAATACCTTTTCAACAGGTTCCTTCAGTTTGACCCACTTCTTAAATGCTGGGGCATACTGTTTCACGTTGTCCCATTTCTGTAGCTGATTGAAGTCATGGTCACCGCTGATAATCAGATAAGGAACAGAGGTGGGGTCACCGAACAACTGGTCAGGCTCTCCTAACTTCTGACTATATTCAGCAAGTGTACCGATAACATCATCAGCCTCAGCACCCTCAACGTCAATAACAGGATATGGGAAGTATTCTGCCAGTTCATCACGCACAATAGACAGTGCATCAAATATAGCATTCCAATCAAAGTCAGACTTCTCTCTGTCCTTCTTACGGTGTGCCTTGTAGTATGGGAATACCTTACGCCTCCAATAGTGCCTGTTGTCACAAGCAATAACAATTTCACCAAACTCATTACCAAATCGCTTCTTGTAGGATCTGATAGTGTTGATAATCATGTGACGGAGAAGAGGCAGGTTAACGTCAATATCACTGCCAGGCCTGTGACCTATTTCGGACATGAATGTAGCAATAGCAACTTGATTATAATCTATAACTATCATTTAATTACCCTCAACAAAACCATCGTGGCTTGTACACGGGACTTGGCAGGGTATCGCTTGCCTCGTATCGTGTCCATAAACTTGTGTAAGCCATTCTTACGACATTCCATAAAGTCTTTGAGTCGTTCCTCTTTACGTAATGTTTTCTCGTAGGATTTTGTGAGGGAGTAATTATCTATGACAGTACCTTTAACTCCCAAAGTGCCAGCATACTCTGACGCATACACACCCAAACGCTTACGTTTAATGTCATACACCCACACCTCACTTGCACCTATAATATCAACAGGATCAATGGACTTGTAAGTCTCATGTTGTTTGGTGTACTTCAGCCTGCGTACAAGTTTGTTCTTGTCAACAGGGCGCTTACGTCTGATACGTGTAATCTTTTTAGCCTGTTTTGTTTCCATGAGTGCTACTTGTAAGCCGTCAAAGAAAGCTAACAGATGCTTGAGTGTAGACCTTTTAACGTGTGAGTAGCCTTCTTTCAACTGCTCATCGTCACCCTGTGCTAACTCTCTAAACTCCATAGCCAACTCATCTACAATAGTAACAGCCTGTGCTGTCTCAGCATTGTTGAGTTTGTATGCTTCTACAAAGTCCTTGTAGTTAGTTACCTGTGTGCCATTGATAATATACTCAATGTTATCATCTACACCCATAGCAAACTTATTAAGATGCTCTCGTATGTTTACAACTTTGGGTTTCTCTTCCTTTTCTGCTACGTAGGAAGCTGCTTGTGATAGCCAAACATCTTTCTGTTTCTCAATGAAAGCTGCTGTTGATTCTGTCAACCAACCCAACTTACTCCAACAGTAAAAATATTTAGCAACTGAATAAAAAGTAGAGTCAGGCAACTTGAGGATAGAGGACACTGTGTCCTTGTCCCAGTTTGCTTTTGCCCACTTTTTAAATTGTGTGACACCTACCTTATCCTGTATCTCATAATGCACGAAATACAGACAACCGCGTAAAGCTATGTCTCGTTCTGTATCATCGGTGAGCAGTTTAAACTCTGCCCACTTAGGTTCCGGCAACACATAGGTGCTGCGTGCTCGTTTAGTTTTTGCCATGATGGACTCCTTCTATTCATACTACTAATTATAACAGAAAGAATCCTTAAATGTCAAGCTCTTTTATGTAATCTTCCACAGATATTGAGGGGACATCGGGGATAGGTGTAGATTCTTGGCTAATAATTCTACGGATACCTTTGTGCTGTATGGACTTGAATATAAGATACTTTGCCCATAAATCAAATTGAGCATCCTTCATATAACTCAATCTCAACAAACGGCCAGGGCCACAATCAAATCCTAATAAGTCTATTTCTGTGGCCCCTAAGTGTATTGCTAGTTCTAGTCCAGCATTTCCGCTGTTGTTATACTGTAGAAAGTCAGGGGAGTGCCAGTTATGTTTCGGAGTATCAACATCTCCTCGCAGTGCTTTGTGTCTGTAGTAGACTGGGTTATTGTAATCACTTTCATATAATGACTTCATCACCCGTTGATCCACTACACAGATATAGTCAGGAGTAAACTCCTCAAAGATTTCATTGCACCCTATTGTAGTGCCTGAAATCTTATCTAAAGGAATTGGCCTCCGAGAGAGGCCGTTTCCTATAACAGTTACCTTCATGTAAAGGACTTGATGTTCTTAATAATAACAGAACGCCAGCCGTTGTTTTCAGTATCAAAAACAACTAGATTAGTTTCAGGAGCTGTTCTGGTTCCTTTTGTTGCAGGCACTACACTTTCCTGTAGTGTGGCCTTCATCACACGTTCTGTGCCGTCTTTCTTTGTGAAAGTAATTGTACGCACACCTGTCTGTAGTGCGCTAACGTAATCTTCTCTGCTCATTTCATTCTCCATTATATTACAATACCGGAAGTAAACTCTCGCCAGGCTTTCTCAACGGCAGGATTTATTTCCATCACAGTTACAATCTGTCCTGCTCCAAATGTCACTTGTTTAGGATCTTCAATCCCTGCCATACTGACACCTTTAGCAAAACCCATACCTTGCTGGCTATGAACAATCATACGTGGGTCATCAATAGTTACACCCTCTGGACTGTCACTTACAAACTTACCAACAAATTCACCTACAGAGGTAACAACCGTCACCACATCATTCTTTTTCATCATCTTTCCTTTTTCTATCAATCAGCCAACTTAACTTACTTCTTACTGACCTGTCCAATCTATTAAACTGTTCTATTTCTGTTTCTGTCAAATCAGGAGCCTCAGGTTCGATACCAAAGTCCTCGACAGGTTCTTCTATTGTCACAAAGGATATTTTCTCACCTCTGCGCTGTAGTAATGACTGGTTGGCCGCTATCACAAGTAATATAGCCAACGGGTCAAATACTAATACTATTAATATTACTACAAGTCGCACCGTGTTGTCAAGCATTTCTTCAGGGTTTTCATATATAAGTGCCGCTATATACTTAACCGGGCCAACTTCTGCCTCTTGCTGTAATGCTGTTTGCCGTAGTGGCCGTAAATCATCCTCAAGTGATTCAATATTCTGCAATGCCTGCTCAATGGTAGCATTGAGTCCTTGTCTTTCTTCTGCCTGTGACTGTCTTACCGCTAATGCCCCATCAGGTCCTCGTATTCTGTCATACTCTTGGAGTATTTGGACAGAGGCATCGAGACTTTCAATGACGTTTTCCGCATCAGTAATGACACGCCTCTCGTTGGTGATTCGCCTTTCAATGCTCTCTATCTGTAGAGCATTGTTGCCTCCCATTGTAATAGTTTGTTCAATGTGTGCTTTGGATAGGAACCCATAGATTCCCATACTTGTAATAAATGATAAAATAACTACAGAGGTAGTCAAATAAACTTTGTGTAGTAGTGCTGCCGTGTCCCAATTACGATATATCCAAGAGGCGGTGACCAGTTTTGCTACTTCAAGCACTATTCCCATTGTTAAGATAGGTATAGGCACTCCTGGAAAGATAGCCATCAGTCCTACTATTGAGAACCAACCTGCTACTGCTGATACTGCTAATGCCGAACATAACAAAAGTGCTATGAAAAACATCTGTTAAATTCCTCTACTGTAATGCGCTCGTTTTCGTTTAATAATTTAAAATACAAACCCATTTCAGTGTCCCAATCATATGTGTTTTGAACCCATGCCCTTTTTTCTAGTTTAGGGTCTTTACGTATGTCTGGCACATAATTATTTAATTCGTTAAACAATAATATTTTGAAATTTATATCTAAGTCCAGTCTGTGTAGGAAAGGTGCTCCGTGGTACAACATGAACCTTTCGTAGTCATCATACTGTGGATGGTCTATATGATTTTGCTCAAGCCATAACTGATGCCCACTTTCAAATCTTTCTTTAGGGTCTCGCAACACAAGTATCTGTGTCTTGTCAGCCTGCTGTATCCTTTCCGGCACAATAAAAAACTTGAACCTTTCTTCTAGTGGCTGATTAGTGTCACCATATATGTCACTGTAGGAATAACCTAGTATGTGGTGAGTCATTGACTTTGTACCACACCTACCCATTGAATACAGTATTGCTTTATCGTTTTCAACTTTTAACATTGGGTAACCACTCTATAGGAACAAAGTCAGCTAATGGCTCTTTGTTCAGTCTTATATTTAACATGGAGTTTAGACATTGAGGATCGTGGCGTTGCTGCCACTGTAATAGAAACTCCTGCATCTTAGCATGAGACTTCTTCTCAAACTCGGCAATAGTTTCTTTTGCAAGTTCACCTTCATACTCCTTAACGTACTTGGAGCTACCATAATATTTTTCATAGAGCCTTTGAGGCTTGCCTGAGTATCCTATATAATAATCACCATTAGGAAAATATGTGCAATAAACTCTATGTATCTGTTTCTCTTTCGGTTTCCGTGTTTTCTTCTTCGCCATCAAGTACATCCTCATTATCAGATGTACTATTTATATTGTCTTTCTTACCGAAGATACGGTCCCAATTTTCGTTGTAAGCCTGTTGATCTATTTTGCGATACCTGGAGCCCTTACCGCCGTGCCATTTGTCTGTCATTGTGCATCTTCACCTAAGTCTAGTCCATTATCAATACCTGTTGCACAATATGGGCAAAAGATAGGATCATCAGGCGTGTTATCCTCGTCCCATGTCACCATGTATTCGACACCACAATGCTCGCAATAATGTTCTACTGTTGTTTTATTTGACATACTTCTATTCCTGCTTCTCGTAAAAAGTTATCTCCGCTCCCTTTAGTAGCGTTGTATTCGTTTATGTAATATGCCTGTGAGATGCCTGCCTGATATATCAGTTTAGCACACTCAATACAAGGAAAGTGCGTGACAAACAATGTAGCACCTTCACTTGAATCTGTTGACTTACACAACTTCATTAGCGCATTTGCTTCTGCGTGTAAGACTTCTGGTTTACTTGTGTAGTATATATTAGTTCCTGTATCTACTACATCTTCACACTCGTTAGTCCAGCCTGAGGGCATACCATTGTAACCTATAGACAGTATCCTGTTATCTTTTACAATGACACACCCTACTTGTAGTTTCTTTGCTGTTGATAGCTTTGCTGTTTCTTCTGCTATCTTAGCGTAATACTGTAACCATTTTAGGCCCATACTTCGTCCCAGGTACCTGTTGTCGCACCACGTGCATAGTCTGTTGCTCTGTTCTCAAAGAAGTTTGTGTGAGTAGGAGCATTTATCATTTCCTCAACCCACAACAAAGGATTCTTCTTAACTTTGAAAATACCTTTGAGGCCCAAAGTAATGAGACGCCTATCACAAATATATCTTATATATGTCTTTACATCTTCTGGTGTCAGGCCTTCCATTGGGCCCATAGCAAATGCCAAGTCAATAAACTTGTCCTCAAGTTCTACCATCTTCTCAGCAATAGTGTATATAGAGGACTTCAGTTTGTCATTCCAAATATCAATGTTCTCCTCTACGTACTCACGGAACAACTTAATCATAGACTCAGCGTGCTGTGTCTCGTCAACAATAGACCATGTAACAATCTGTCCCATGCCCTTCATCTTACCATGGCGTGGAAAGTTCAGCAACATAATGAACGAGCTGAACAACTGCATACCTTCTGTAAACGCTGAGAAGGCGGCAATGTTTGTTGCTACTGATTCTACAGTGCCATTCTTGTTTGACATATCCATGAAGTATTCGTGCTTGTCTTTCATAGCGTCATACTCAAGGAACTCGTTGTACGTAGACTCAGGCATACCTAGTGTCTCAATTAGATGTGAGTATGCTGCTACGTGCAATGCCTCTCGTGCTGCGAATCCTGCTAACATCATACGGACTTCAGGTTGCTTGAAGTATGGGAGATAGTTATTGACATAGCCACCTGCTACGTCAATGTCACCTTGTGTAAAGAAACGAAAAATGTTTGTGAGAAATGCTTTCTCTTCCTTTGTAAGTTTGTCCTTCCAGTCTTTTACGTCCTCTGCCATTGGCACTTCTGTGTGTAACCAATGTGACTGTTCGTGTTTCAACCAAGCCTCATACGCCCAAGCGTAATTGAATGGTTTGAAATATGAGCGTTCTTCCGTTAATCGTTTGTTATTCGGTGACATTCAAGGTTCTCCAAAAATTGTTTTTCGTATGTCCAGTCGAAAAGATAGTAGTATACAAATTGTTCTGCGTTTCTTATTAAGTAAGTACCCTCACACATTTTTGATTGTCTCATTCTAACGCCAGGTTTTCTATATTGTTTTACAATTAAATTACCTTTACGTTCTTCAGAGTATTCAGGATACCTACTAGGGTCATTTAATTTTACCCCTTTGTGTAGGAATGATTCATTATAATGTTCCAAAGTCACTGTGCCGCCCAAGTACCCCTGCTGAATAGCACAATCTTCTAATACGAAAAAAAGTTCACTTGTGATAGCAGAGGCGGTTAATCCTAATCCTTTACTTCTTAAATAACCAGGCACTTGATATGCTCTAGACTGTACATATATATTAGAATCCCAATCGCTAGGATACCAACCGTGTCCAGTAACAATTCTCCCGCCTTCAGTTTTTATTGCATATCCTGCTCTAGGGCCATCGAATCTTTTTTCTTTATATAAAAGATATAATAATGTATGTGGTTTATTTTCCCAATCTATCGGGTCCATATTTACAGCATTAGGCCTATCATCCCCTATCGCATTGCTACAAAACTCTAACATATGTAACAATGGAAAGGAGCTATTCACTATTTGAATCATGTAGTTTTTACCTTATTAATTACCCACCACCCTATGTCTTTTGTAGGATGGAACATAGGACTGCTCATTTTTTGATGGTGGTTGTCGTGCCAACCTTCACCAAAAGTTATCCAACCAACCCATTCATCATTATGAGGATATGCTTCTCTATGCGAGTAGGAAAGAATTAATCCTATTATGCCTCTGGACAACCCTGCAGGCAACATCCAAAGATAAATTATAGCAAAAGGTTCAATCAATATACCTATAAGTGCAATCCACAAAAACATAAATTTTAAATAGTGTTTATGTTGAATGACTAGCATATTATCTTTAGCTAAGTCTTTCACATAACTCAAATCTACATTCTCAGGATAACCAAAGTGTGCTTTAAAAAAGCCCATCAAGGTTGGAGAGTGTGGATCCTTTTCAGTCTCAATGAATCGGTGATGTTGTCTATGTACCGAAGCCCATTGTAAAGCAGAACCCTGTAAGCTGATATGTGCAAAGAAAAGACATACTAACTGAAACCATTTATTACACTTAAAAGAATGGTGTGATAGGTATCTGTGATAATACACTGTGGTACCCAAACAAGTTATGCCAAAGTACATGAAAGCCGTTAATGCCCACTGCCACCAAGTACCATATAAAATCATAGGTATCAGTGACAGATACATAGGAATAGTAATGTATCCAATATTAAATTTCACTATCCCTCACACGCTAAGCATTCACTGCTCTCAACAAGTGCTGTCATATCAGCTTCTTTGATAATCTCACGTTCAATCCTACGTGATACTTTATCCGCCTTACCTACTTTTTCTGAGCGACAGTAGTACAGTGTCTTGAGTCCTGACTTCCATGCCAAGAAGTGTACAAGGTGTAGATACTTTTTGTTTACGTCTGGGCGGAAGAATAGATTGAGTGACTGTGCCTGGTCGATAAACTCCTGACGCTTTGAGGCGTGGTCGATAATCCAACGCTGATCTATCTCCATAGCAGTTTTAAAAACATTCTTTTCTTCTTCTGACAGGAATCTGAGTTGCTGTACGGATCCGTCATTTGAGATTATTGAAGACCAGATTTCGTCTTCTGTCTGTTTTGTTTCCCCAGCTTCAATCTTACTTTGAATAAGTCCCACCAGATGCTTATTTTTATTGAGATAAGCTCCGGAGAGAGTGTCTTGCCTATATGCGTTTGCCCTATACGGTTCAATACTAGGCGAAGTGTTACCCATAATGATAGAAGAAGAAGCGTTGGGAGCGATAGCCATAACATGACTAAACCTTCTTCCTGTGCCAACTGCATCAGGTGCCTCTCCTCGTTCTGTACCCAACTCCATATTTGCTTCATCAAGTTTACTCCTGATATGTCTAAACATTCTCATGTTAGCGCTAGTAGCCTGCCAACTTTCCCATTCTATCATATTTTTCTGTAGATAGGCATGGAAGCCTAGTGCGCCAATACCAATACTCCGTTCACGCATTGCTGAAAACTTAGCGCGTGATACTGCATCAGGAGCTTTATCAATAAAAAACTGTAATACGTTGTCGAGCATTTCTGCCATGTCACGGAGGAACATTGTGTTCTTACTCCATGAGTCATAGTATTCTAAGTTCACTGAGGACAAACAACATACTGCTGTTCTGTCTTTGTCAGTAGGCAAAATGATTTCACTGCAAAGGTTGGACTGGTGTATTTTTAGGCCCAAGTCTTTCTGCCATTGTGGAAGATGATTGTTGCTTGTATCAATAAAGTGTATGTAAGGTTCACCTGTCTCCATACGTAGTTCAAGTATCTTCTGCCACAGATACTTAGCTGAGATAGTGTCACGTATCTCACCTGTGTGTGGATCAGTGAGGTTCCAACCATCATCAGCATCAGGGTCTGCCATGCAGCGCTCAACAAGTTCCATAAACCTATCGTTAATATTGATACCGTGATGTAAGTTCAGGCAACGGACATTCTGGTCGCCTGTAGGTTTTCTCATTTCTAAAAACTGAACAACATCTGGATGGCTAATGTCAAGGTAAGTAGCATAAGACCCACGTCTAGTACGACCCTGGCGATAAGCGAGGCAACTGGAATCATAAGTCTTAAGATGAGGCATGACACCAGTAGACTTATCATCGGATGCCCTGATTCCGAACCCAATACCAACACCACCGCCAAGCATAGATAACCAATTAGTTTCACTGAGATTCTCCACCAGCCCTTCGGCTGTATCATTAATATAGTTTAAGAAACAAGAAATGGGCATACCCTTCTTGGAACGACCATAAGACAAAATAGGAGTAGAGTATGACAACCAATGCCTGCTTGCATAGTCATACAATCTCTGTGCGTGTTCAAGGTTACTTGCAAACTGTAAGCTAACAAAAGCAAAACGCTCTTGAGGAGATTCTTCCTCCTCTCTCATGTAGCTTTCTTTCAGTCTTTGAATACCTAACTTGTCAAATAGTTCGTCCCGGGACAGGTCAATTTGAATACCCAAATAATCTCTCTTAGCCATCTACTTATTTACTCCCACAGAAAAAATCGCAGGCTTTTATTCTGTCTTGTTTATTGTTCCATTTATTGCTGAAATCGTTAAACCATTCTATACATTCAGATAAAGTATGCTCGAGTGCATTATACTTATACATCATGTTACTTAGCTGCTCGTTCACAGCGTTCAACCCATTGTTGTATGATCTAAAAGTTTTAGGATAAAATCCTGTCCAACAACAAGGACTCACATCACCATTAGCTGCTACGTATATACTTTTAGCTAGAACAGAGTAACAAGCAATCTTTGTCATATCTGTTGTGTCATACTCATAATTTTTTTGTAGTTCATTTAAAGAAGTAGGGCCACTGTAATCACCTATTATTCTAACTAGATCGCCTTTATTATCAAACACAGGACCATTATCCCTACCTTCTTCTACTATAGAAAACATAAAAAAATTCATGTCCTTGCTTATCTTTTTAGCATTTTCTATCTGATGTTCATTGTGTTTAAACTTTATCATTTTCCACATGGCTATACCACCAGCATCAATAAAAGTTTTAGCATTTTTTAAAATAACATCATACCTAGTGTTTTGTCTATATATTGAATGGGTGTCTGACAAACCATCTATAGCAAAATTAATTTTTACTTTCAATTTAGCTAGTTCAGTCCACCAATCACTGTTTCTAGCAGAACCATTTGTATTCAATGTTATATTCAATTTTTCGTTTGAATTCCTGAAATATTCTACAATAGAAATTGTTTCAGGGTTCATAACGGCATCACCGTAGTTTCCGTTAATGTTGATAGTGTCTAACTGCTTCAAAAATTCTGTTGTAAAAATTTTCTTAGCTTGGTCAAGCGTCATGTTAGTTTCAGGATAACCGTTGTTTTCTGTATACCCATAACTATTTCTAGGACACAAAGGACACACCGCATTACAAAGTGTTGTTATCTCTAGGTGTACATTTTTTATTTCATTATAAGGTGTCACAGGCTTCTGCTACATCTGGAAAATGGTGTGAAATAACTTCCCAACATTCTCTAGCAATGTCCATATGTTCTTTTTGTGTACCGTTTGCCATTCTCAACTGACAATAGTGTACCCAACTTCTTAGAGTGCCTGACATATATAGTGTTGTTTCAGTATTACCCTCAGGCAAAACAGCTCGTGCTTGCTCTTTAGCAATACCTTTTTCTAAGGCCCATTGATATACTTCCCTGGCCTTGTTCACAACCTCATGTTGCTTCATGTTCCAATCTTCTTGTAGATACTTATCATCAGTCTCTACAGAGTTCTGCCTATTTTTAGGGTCTTGTAAACGTGCCTCTCTGTCTACATAGTTCTCTGATACAGCGTATCGCTGACTAAACTCCTGAAAACTAAAGCTACGGTGCCTTATAATCTGTCTACTAATGTCACGGGTAGTCTTTATCTCCATTGTTACAGAAACCATTTCAAATGGGCTCCAATGGGCATTTTTTATTAGATATTTTAGCAGTTTAGGTGCTGTATCAGCATTATTTTGATTCCCTGGGTTACTTACACGAGCGGCATAAGCAATAAGTTCGTTAGCGCTATGACAGCCTGTTACTGCTGAGGGCTGAGTCATTCCTACGAGCGATACATTCATTAACACTTTCTCCATTTTGTAAATTCGAGTCTTGCTTCAAGGCCTTGATAGGTATTACTACTTATAATATAATGTATTTTATCCCTTGTCAAGCCTGTCATTATCATTTCGTTCACATCTTTTTCGTACACATACTCAGGCCATATAACTACCCTTTCACCTGCATCTATTTGATTCTCAATCAGTTTACATACCTCATAGTTACGTGGCTGATTGTCAAATACCATTGTAAAGTGTGTCAGTTTTAGTTTGTCTACTTTACCGAATGCTGTGCCTACACAGGCAATAGCGTTGTCAATAAACAAACTGTCAATGGGTCCTTCTACTACATACACTTCCTTGTCAGTGTCCACATTGTCAAGTCCAAACACCTGTAGATCATTCTCTTTTATCTTCAACTGAATGTATCTAAGTTTCTCACCCCTCATGCCCCTGAGTGTCAGGCCTGATAGCTGACCATCAGGTGTGATACAAGGCAATGCTAAGCGGGGTTGTTTTATATTTAGTGCCTGAGTGTATTTGGTATTCAACTGTGACAATGTGCGTATATCGTCAACATAATATAGCCTGTGATATTGATCCTCAGGTATCTTTCTGCTTTGACAATATCTTACTGCTTCATGGTCAGAAGGCAGTGTGTCAAGCCTGTCCATGAGGCTGTCAATCAAGCGTGAGGGTTTGTCAAAGTCAGGCGTGAAGTCAAAGGCATACTCAGGGTTAGGTTCCTTCTTAGGTTCAGGCTTTTCATCTTTTTTGACAAACTTTTCTAACACATATTCCTTGTATAGTAAGTGGTCAACCTGTTCTAAGAAGTTAGCAATGGTTGTGCCATACTGACAGTTATGACAGCGATAAAACATATCGTTATCTTTACGGTAAAAGTAACCTCTGGCCTTATTTTTCTTGCGTTCGGAGTCACCACAGACAGGACATCTGCAATTAAAGAGGTAGTCGTCCTTCTTCTGGAACCTGTCCAGTTTGACGGAGACCATGTTGATAAATTTTAGATCAATAAAAAGTGACATAATGTATATAGTACAACATTATGTCGCCTTTGTCAAGTTATTTTATGATAATAGGAAGGATCTGATTTGATCTTGGTTGAGAAAGAAAGTTCCGGCCAAAAGTATGCCCATAAGAATCCAACGCCATTTTTCTAACCGCTCGATTCTGTCCTCTAACTTGTCGTGCTTGGTGCCAATATGTATTTTTAAGTCCTTAATGGCCTCTAATACTTTGTCTATATCTTTGGACATCTTTTCCTCTAATTCTGCCATGTCTTCTTGTATGGCGTTGAAGGTTCGTTCTCCCTCAGATAAACGCTGCTCATGGACTGCGAGTATTTGAGTAGCATTATTACATACTGTGCCTAGTTTGTCAAGTGTTGCCTCAAGTTTAACAAATAGTTTGCCTATTTGATTAACGTCATGCTTGACTACAGTAAGGTCTGCTTCTACCTGTTTAACGGTTGCCATTTTTCTTTTTCTTCCTGCGAATCATTGGCATCATCACAGGATCTCGTCCCGGTTCTGCTTGGTTTGCTTTAGTAGGGTGGTCAATGCCTATACCTGCTATTGCTCCTCCACCTACACCCATTTCTTCACGGAAAGTTCTAAATGACACAAGGTTATGTTCTAACAGTGTTGATTCTTCTATTACTTCACTGTCAACCTCATACATATCTAATAGTGATTCAATCTCATCTGAAGAATAAGAATCTATCTGTTCTTCACTGTGTTCCCTCAAGATTGCCATGGCTGCTGCTAATGAAAGTAACCTTCTAGCTCCTCTGTCAGGAGATTTCATTAGTGCATATTGTAATTTAAATATAAAACGATTCAGTATAGTGTATGCTTCTCTTTCACTAGATGATTTAGGATTTTTTATCTTCTTACCATTTTTGTCGATAATACCATATTTGTAGGCGTCAGACTTTTCTATTGGAGTCGTAAGTAACTTCAATATTCGTAATACTACTACTGCGTCTGTTAAATTTGCCACTACAATTTCCTCAACAATTCAACCAAATCTTGGTTTAAAGGTATTTCTGTTTCTTTTATTCCTTTACTCACAACTGTTTGTAAAGGCATTCTGTGAAGATATACTAGATAAGTTTTTAACTCAGGCCAATATTCTTCTTCTAACTTATAAAACAGCATATCTGTTGCCGCTTCATCAAAAACATTATACAATACTACAAGATGATTTAAAATAAGTCTCTCACTTGCCTCGCCTGATTTTTTGTATCTATTCAACAGACGTTTGATGTATTTAATTCTTTTTAAATCTTCTTCCAGGTCGCTCATACCCATGCTTCCCGGATTATAATAATGTTTTATTGCATAAACTAAAAAGTTATCTTCATTCAACTCAACCATGTTTTATCCTTATGAAATAGTAGCAGTACCTCCTATCATGTACCACTTGCTATTAGTATATATCATGGTTGCTGTATCACCGGCAGCATCAAACTCTACATCACCTTCTACATTGGAACCTGTGAGAGTCTGAGTAGTTGCACCAGTATTTGATACCATAATAATAATTTTTATTTGGCCATCACTCCCAGCAGCTAGAGTAAGATTACCGTTGCCTGAGGGATTTGAGACTAGTGTAATATTAGTAGTAACAGAACAAGCTCCTGGTTCTGTTATTGTTTCACTGTCTTGGATTTGAATCTTGTCGCCAAATACTGCAGGGGTGTCTATATCTGCAAATAAATTAGCAACAGTGATTTTTTTACTTGTGTTTGACTGCACAAGATACATTGAATCAGATGAGGCGGCCGAAGTGGCCGCCGTCAATTCTGAGAGTTTCGCATCTGCCATAAAAATACTCCTAAATTAAAAAGTATTTATTAGGCTACTGTGAGAGCTACTGCGTCTGAAGTAACACTGTCTGCACCGGTTGCGCTAACAACACAACGGAATTCGTTAGCATCAACGTATTCTGCATCAGTAGAAATAACTGTCAATGTTGCGGCAGTGCCGTCTGCATCCGCTGTGCTTGCCCATGTAGAACCACTGTCTGTAGATACCTGCCAATCGTAAGTGAGTGTTCCACCAGAACCAGTGATGGTTGCTGCTACTGTAAATTCAGCATCAGCAGGGCTTGTTACCGAAGCAGCTACAGGCTGAGTAGCAATAGCAATCAAGTAATCTTCAAATACTGTATCTTCTGCGTCAGAGGAAGAGAAAGCATTTTTAGACATTGCTACCAAAGTTTCAACAATCTTACGTGAACCACGTGTTGTTACCTTGTTCCAACCAGCGTGTGCTGCACCTTCCTGAGTCTTGTTAGCTGCCATTTCGTTGGTGTCTACACCGTAAAGGTCAGAAGCAAGAATCTGAATAGTGTCAGTATCAGTATCGCCAACAGCAGTGATGTTAATCTGTGTTCCTGCAGTTGCGTTTGAAGCTGAAGTAGCCAACTGATAGTCATGTGCTGTATCAGCAGCTGAGTCGCCTGCGATAATGTAATAAGTAGTGCCACTTGTCAAGCCACCGATAGCTGTGCCTGCTGTAGTATAAACAACAGCATCACCTGTTGAAAAACCATGCCTGATGTTAATAGTATCATCAGTGGTATTTACAACATCAGTGCTGGTGCTATCAATAGTGAAAGTAGTCGCCTCTGCTACAGGCTTGCTCGCCTGAGCGTCTGTATTTCCCCATGCGGACATTTTTATTCTCCTAAGTTTTCTGCGTTATTTAAAATCTTTGCCAGAAGTTTGTATGCTTCTGCCTTGTTATTGTTTTCTTTAATCATTTTACGAAGCTCTTGTACCTGCTCTTCCACATCTTTCTTAGTAGGAGCCATGCCTTTCTGAGCACCTTTCTGCTTCATCGCTGACTTGGCTGCTGCCTTGGCAGCTGATGCGCCACGAGTTTTACCTGTCACAACACGGTCATGTGCCTGACGGATCATTTCAAGTCGCTTAGCCTTGAATTCAGGTGTCATTGCTTCACCAAGTTTAGCTTTGCTGTCCTGTGCTGGAGCGAGTTCACCAACTGCTGGCTTCTCTGAGCTACCTTGCTTAGGAGATTCTTTATCTCCTTCAATACCTTTGTTTGGCATATTTGCTTCTTCCTTAGCAAGCTTCTTAGCTGCTGTCTGAATGCCTTTGCTTCTCATAAATGCTTTACGATCTTCTTTTTCGCCAGCACTGGAGCCCATATCTGGATCTTTTGCTAACTTGTAAGCTGCCTTAGAAGCAAGGTTTACGTTTGATTTTTTCTTTACAGGATCTGCTGCCTTCTGAATGTAAGAGGAAAGAGTAGACTTTTTCAGTTCATCAACCTGTTCTACATCTTCATTAGCCTGTTGTAAAGCCTTTTTCGCAGCTGGGTGATTAGAAAGACCTTTCTTAATTTTTTCCATCTTCTCAGCAGCGCCACTGTAGTCACCGCCTTTATGTCGCGGATCATTAGCAATACCCTTTGCCATCTTAACTTGCTTAGAAGTAATGTATTCGTTGACCTGTTCTACTTCTTCTTTCTTCATAGCCTTTTTGATAGCCTTGTCACGGGAACCCATGTATTCAGCAGTGCTGGTTTCAATCTTACCATCACCGTCATGGTCCTTCTTAGCCATCTTAGCTTCTTCCAAAGCCTCGTCTACAGTAGCAAAGAATTCTTTTTTCTTTTCTTCAGGCAAGTCTCTGATATTAGATACTTCAAAGTATTCTAATGTTGCTTCAAACATTTCCTGATAGGTATTGTTGAGTTCTACAACGGCCTCATCAAGGCCTGCTTTCTTTTTCTCTTTTTTAAGTTCAGGTGATAGAAGTCTATACTTGTCACGTTTACGAACAGAAAGACGTTTTGCTTTCTGTTCTTCTTTCTCTCTACCCCTCACTTCCATATCTTCCTCGCCGTCTACGACTCGGACATTCTCATCAATTTCCACGGTCGTCTCCTCCGTCTGATATTTCGTTCTTTGTGTATGTAATTTTGCACGATTAAAAACAGTGGTATCTTTCAACATAATATCTGTCATGTTGAACATATACTTGTCTAAAACTTTTCTTTCAGTAGGTGACAGTTGCTTACCCATATGCAGACTACTCATTGCCTGCATGAGCATAGGGAGTTTACCTGAAGGCACTATACCCTGTCTAACTAACTGTTCTAATCGTTGTTTTGTTTTCTTTTCCATACTTGTATTTATAACCTATTGCCTCTATAGGAGTATTAAATATGGAAAATTTTAACAACAATCTTGGTTTATCGCCTGTTTTGACTGAGTGCATGAGGGTTGTGTTAAGGAATGCTGCCTTGTAATAATAGTCTGTATCTTCTATCGTTACAGGTGCTGGGTCATCTGACAACACAAAGTTAAGAGAACATTGTGTTCCGTTGTCAGTGTGAGGTGGGAGGTATGAGTGAGGTTCTTGCCAATAGAATCTTGGATTGTATTCTATACCAAAATCGTCAGCTATTTTTCTGAGTGCGGGGTGGTCATATTTGCCTATTTTCCACCAACTAAAGTCAGCATCAGGGAATCTATCATCACTATAGAAAGTAGCTGTAGGGTATGCTTCTTCTGCTACTTTTAATAATGTCGGTATATCTAAATCATAATCAACAATAATCAAAGGTGTGGACATTATCTTTTCTTTACTTTAAACTTCTTCGCCTTTTGTGAGCTTGCCACTGGTTTAGCTACTCTATATTTCTTTGACTTCTGCGGTTTCTTACCTGTTCTATTTTTCATACGTGAGATTTCCATCTTACGCATTCTAGGCAACATACGTTGTGCAAACCTAGAAATCAAAGGTTGATACATACCTATCAATCTTTCAAAGCGTGCCTTCTCTGCTGGTGGCATAGTGGCTTTATTTCTGCCTTTTAGCAGTCTCTTGTATACCATAGCACGTGCGCCTCTTGTTGCACGTTTTTTCAAACGGTCAGGTGAAGAGCCTCTCCTAAGTGCAATATTACGTGCTACTTTAAGTTTCTGTCTGTTTTTACGTGCTGCGAATTTACGCTTCAATCTACCCTGGACTGACAAGACTTCAGTGATTTCCACATCACCGGGACCGTCTTCCCACTCCACGTCAGACTCATAATCGTTACAATCGCAATCATCTTCACAGTCACAATCATCCCAGAAACCATACTCGTCCATCTGCTCATCTGTCATGTTATCTATTTCAGCATACAAATGTGCTATGTCATCTTTTGACAGAGGAACAATACCTGCCTCGGGGGCATTTATTTCATTGTCTGCTCTGTATTCTGCTTTAGTTTCGCCTGCTTCCGTTTCTTCATAAATTTTACCTTTGTGCTTATCCTTTCGACTGTAATCATTTTTACGGTCTCTGTGAGTAGCAGGCTTGTTAAATTTATTCAGATTCTTGGCAACAGGATTCTTTTTACTCATCTCCTTTGCCTCCACGTTTATTTTCCTATCGTGTGTTCCGCGATAGTTACAATGAGAGCAACCAGCACCCTCACAACTGTGACAAGCTTCCTGACTTTCACCAGGAGTATTGTCTTTCATATATTGTGTGCCTTTAGGTGTACCCCAATCCATGACACCCATGGTAGAATCATACTGCATTGACTCTTCCATCTTCTTACGCTTGGCACCTAAGTAAGCAGCAACTGCCATCTTTCTACGCTTGGATGCTGATGCACCCTTAAACTGTGGGGCATCTGACTTTTTAAAGTCTTTTATGTAAGTGCCTATACCGTCAGAAGGTGACAGTTTTTCTAACAGAGGACAGCCTGTCATGTCTACACTTTCTTTTCTGTATTTACTTTTGTTTGCCCCAGAAGCAGCTGTGTCTGGACGAGACCCAGCTAGAGAAATATTACGACCACCCCCTATTGCACCTTTTCGGGCAGTTCCTTTTCTATCAATTTCGGCTTGTGAACCAATGTGTTTAGAATCAAAACTATACCTTTTCCTGCGCTGAGATGCAACCTGTTGTATTTTTCCGTCTCTTTTCAAAAACTCAGCAGTATGTTTTTCTAAATCTTTTCTAATTTGTGCTTTATCATCTGCCTTTCTAACACCTTCAGCAGCAAGTTTACGTGCATCAACACCTTTTACGTATCTTGCTACGTCATGTGCGTGGGCACTCTTTGTCTTTGAAGGATCCTTCTTCATTTTCTTATCAAGTTCTTTAGCAGCTATTGCGTAATTCTTTTTATTCAGTGTCTTGGATTTCATTATGGTATTAACAATACCCTCGTCCATTTTCATTTTTTCTAAAACTTTTTTCTTCACTTCAGGTGACAATTCTTTGAAGTGATACAGGTTCTGACTGTCAGCAGTGTGCTTCTCACCTGTCATTACCTGACCGTCATGTGCGTGCTGAGGACCTGACCATTCTTTACCGTCTTTTGTATAGTGACCTTCAGACTTCCAAGAATGATTCTTGCCTTCTTCCATTCTTTTCTTTAATTCTTCTCTTTTCTTTTTCAGGTCAGCAACCTTTTCAGCCTGAGACTTTTTGTTCCAATCTCTAGCTGTTTGTTTCTGTTTCATCCGGGCAATCATTACGCCCAAAGATTCTGATTCGTTAGTTTGCTTCGTCATCTGTTTGCTCTGGCTGTTTATTTACATTTTCTTCATAATAAACAATAATAGCAGTCTGTGATTCAATGAAGCGTCTCAACTCACCCATGTTGAGTGCTATGTTTTCATAGTCAGGAACACTAATGGCAAAGAAAACAACATCACCATTGTCCTTCTCAAACCTTTCTAAAAATTCTTCAATGTTCTCATTTGTAACAGCGTAAAACTCAATGTCATACAATGTGACAGGCTTTGGCCTTGACTGTAGAGGCACTTCCCTGTACAAGTATTCTGTCTGTGTTACAACAATGGGTTCAGGAACAATAGGTTCCTTCTTCCCAAACAAGCTAAAACTCGTACAACTACTCAGCAGTGGTAGGAGCAGGCTTACCAGTAATAATTTCCATTTCATCAAATAATCTCGCTGTAGCGTTATTTACCCTTGTTTCAATCAAACCCGGTCTCTGTGCTGTCAATACTGTCAGGTTGTGATTTCTTAATTTAGCTGCCAGGTCATCTGAATATGATTCTGCTGCCTGCAACTGTTCCCTGAGTGCGTTGTTTGCCTCTGCAAACTGCTCGGCATCTGCCTGTTGCCTTGCTATCGTTTCGTTACTTGTAGCAATGGCCTGTTCAAGCTGTGCCTGATTAGCTCTCAGTGTAGCAATGTTCTGATTCAACTGTGCTATAGTTTCTTGCGAGGAGTTATAATACCAACGTCCTGCGAAACCACCGGCAACAATAATCAGTAAAAGAACAAATGCTATCTTTCCCATCAGCAGTTCCACCTTCTACGTGCTGCTTTACCACGCTCGCCTGTCCAACCACGTGACCTTGCACAGAATGATTTACGTCTTTTTGCTGCCTTGCTTCCAGGCTTTAACTTGCTGGGAGGTGTAGTGACAGCAGTTTGTAGTTTACTGCCAGGGTTTTGTCTGCGGTATTTCTCAACACCTTTCTGTGTAAGACCTGCACCCTTATCAGTAGGACGCTTGTGACCGCCTTTCTGGGTCATGCCTTCCATACCCTTGGCTTCTTTTAGCTTTTTGTCTGCCATGCCCACACCCTTTGTGCGCTTGGCTATAGTTTTATCGTCATTATAAGTGTGAAGATTGCCTTTTGAGTCTGCACGTTTCTGTGCTTTGACTGCTGAGTTTATAGCTTTAGCTCTATAGTTCTTCAGCGTTTGTTTGTTAAGCTCATCAAGTTCTTCTTCTTTGACACAGTTATTCACACGGGTATCACCTTTCATCTTGGTGCCCTTCTTCTTATAACCGTCCCAACATTTAGGATCGAGTCTTTGTTTTTCCTCGTCCAGCCACTCTTTGAAGTCTAACATTTTCTGCCTCTAGTTCTATTATTCTATTTTCAATTTCTTGTATCTTAATAGCAAGTTTAGGATAATGTTTCACCCATTTTGCTTCTTTTTTTGCTATATCTATATCGTATTTATAAGAAAGATATTGCATAAAACCGTCTAATTTAGCCTGAAACCATATACCTGCCTTGGTTGTGCTAAACCATTTACCGAAACTAGAGCCTATGACACCGGTGACACAGGCCCTTAGTATAGGAACAATGAAGAACCACACCTACAGTTCTTCCCTCGGTAGAATAGACCCTCCACCAAACACTACCACGGCCTTATGTGCTAACCACTGCTTCCATCCAGCTACGTGTTCTGAAAGTGTCATTGCTTCCTTGAATACTTTATCCGCTGCTGCCTTAGCGTCTGCTACTAAACAAGTATCCTGTTTGTCGCCTGTAGCTGCTCTGTACTGACGGATACAGTAGTACATATAATCATGGACTACACCTGCGCGTGCTACGTCAAACGGTGCAATGAACCACCAACAAGCACGAGGCACAGATGCCAAGTCAGTTTTAAAACCTTTAGGCACAGTGATTTTCATGTTCTTGTTGATTTTTACACCAACGAGTTTCAATGCTTTCGCTTCTTCCTCACTAAGAACATCAGAATCAAACGCCAACGATAGGTCCAATATCCAAGTTCTTGGTGGTTGAAAGTCGGCATCTAACAGTCTGTTAAATTTAGCCATCTTCTTCTCCAAAGTATTTTTCTAGCATTTCTAATTTATCTTCGTACTCGGCCATGTGGGCCAATTCTGCTTCAATGCTTTCCATAATGTCAGGGTGTTCTGCTACGCCTACACCGTTACGGAGATAGTTCTCTACGTTAATACGGTGCTTCTCAATGTGCGACATAAAGTGTAAACGTGAGGCGTTTATAATATCTTCTCTCATAATTAACTCCTAAAAATCCTATTAATATAACATCCGTCTCTTTTAACTTTTGAATAAGGATTATCCACTCTAATAAATCCCTTACTCTCTATAAAGTCCTGATACTTATCACTATTTTCTATAGTCATGGTAAGTATTTCATATTTGTCAAAGGGAAATACCTTTAAAACTTCGTATTCAGACCCTTCTATATCTAAACCTAAATAATCAATAACCTTAGGTGCGTTGTATTTGTCTAATAATGTTTCTAATGTAATACTTTTTACTTTTTGTAGAGTTGCCACATCAGACAGATCAAAGTATTCTAAACCAGAAACTGCTGACATATAAGAAAGGTCAACAAGTCCATTTTCTGTATTTTTAAAAGTTCCCTGAGGGACACTTAAAAAGTCTACTTCGCCATCATGTGAAAACAATGCTGCATTTTCTACATTTTTTCTATCTAGCATATCACACATATCTTTATTAGGTGATACACAAATACCATTCCAATCTAATTCTTTCTCAAGTTTTTTTGCTGAGCTATTAAATACAGTAGCGCCGCCTTCAACAAAATAACCGTTCTTTTTATAATTAAAAAATTCAGCAACCCATCTATCGTTGCCTTCAGACTGAATCATCTTTCTAAACTTGCTAAGTGCTCCAAGCGAACCATTAATCTTTCAGCTCTGTTGGTTACTTGTCTATACCAACGGCTGTCTCTTCCTTCTTTTGCTGCTTCTATCCAGTCGCGTGATTCAATAGCAGCATTAAACTTTTTAAAACCAGAGAGGCGAGGGCGACCCATGTTAAACATCATATTAACAAGGACTTGCTGTACTTCATCGGGAAAGGCTCCAAAGTCCCCTTCTCCGTATAAATTGTGACACTCGCTGATTGCGGTGTCAAGGTCGTCCTCGAAACATTCACGGACTCTTTCTTCATTGACTGCTGTTCCAACTGGTTGTCCATGTTCGGGGTCACTTTCTTTGACAAGGTGACCGACTCCAAATGTTGGATAACCGAGGTGGTCATTATAGATTTCATACTCGACCCCTTCATCAATCTTTAATTGCTCGTATACTGCTTCTCTGTTCATTTATAAACCCTTTTACTATACCTTCTGACAAAAACTTACTGAATGACATTCTCATGCTTGATTCTTTAAGGCCCATTCCATTTCTGGTGGCATTAAATAACTTCTTGGCGTGATGGTCAGAAGCAGATCCATGTAAACCTTCTCTAAATTTATCAAAGTCATTGTCTCCTGCGTGTCCTCTCATTTTAGTACCGCTCATGCCTGCAACACCTTCAGCATCAGGGTCTCTTTTACCTGCTGACTTAATATGTAAACTGTCAAAATGATAGTCGCCATCAGGTCCGTTGTATTTATGTGCAAGTTCTTTCATTTCTTTTACACGATCGGAACCTACAAACATAGTAGCATGCTTGTATCCTTGCTGATGAAACTTTTTCAACTGTGCGAGAAAGTGTGGGTGTTCTTTTGTAGAAGCCTCAAAGTGTGTGTTGGGGTGAATGTGATTCAAGTATTCTAGTTTATGGTCAGCGTGTATAGGATTCTTATGCTTGTCCTGTGAATGACTGACAATTATTTGATGGTCATGTCCATTCTCTTTGGCGTGATTATGTACAGCGTCAATCAGTTTGCTGTGACCTGTAGTAGGGGGATTCATTCTCCCAAATGTAAATACTATGTGATCGCTAGCCACCTTTCTTCCTCATTTCGCTTGCTGCAAAGTTCATTTTGCTAAACTCATGTCTTAACACAAACTTAGAAGGACGGCCATTGTGATGAACAACATAACCTTCAGGGTTTGTAGGTTCACCATCAAACTCATGCCCGTGTATGTGGTGTGAGTTAAATGCGTCAGTCAATACGTTCTTTGCTTTTTGTAAATGTCCATGAACACCCAATACGTGTGTCAGATGTTCTTTATTAAGTCCCGCAATGTGTTTCTTGCCAGCGTCTAGGTGTCTCTGTTGAGCAACTTCAGTTTTTACACCTGCTGCTTTCTTAGCATAGTGTGCTGTCAAGTGGTCAGCCATACCTTCGTGTGAGGGTGTGCTACCGTCTCTTACAGTTTTGTTTAGATATGCTGATACTGCTGCACCTTTTTTGCCGTGTTTAGTTTCGTGTTCCTGTATGTGGTCAAATGCTTCTTTAGGTGCTTTCTTATATGCTTCCATAGCATTTGCCATGTGCTGTTTGTATTCTTGCTGTTGTGCCTGTGTAAACGATACGTGTTCCATCTGATGAAACATAGGAAACTGGTGTACGTGTTCGTGGTCTTTCATTTCAGGTGTGTGTGCCTGCCTGACTTTCATATCCTGCATAGTCTTACCGTCATAAGCTGTGTGTACAGCAACACCTATCTTAGAGTTCATAGCCTTACGTGCTTCCTCTGAGTTAGGTTTGTGATGATATGTGATAAGCTGTGTCTTGTGTGATATTCTGTGACCTTCGTGTTTGAGGTCATTGGGAGTGTGCATGATGTCTGCTTGATACACACCCTTGTCAGGCATAATTTTGGGCAAGTGTTCTAAGGCAGCGTGCATCTTTTGCTTCAGGCCTTCTGAATGTTTGTAATGTTTTTCTACATCTTCAGGAGTGTGCGCTATCTTAGGTGTTTTATTAAACGTACCCTTAGTACCTACGAAAAACTTACCTGTCTCAGGGTGATGGCCGAATACGACTGAAGGGCTACCATCATACTTCATTGTAACCTTAGTGCCACCCTTTTTGCCCATCAGCGCATCATGCACACCGTTTAGTGTATGAAAAGCATGAGCAAAACCCTTGTTCCCGCCGTGGACAGCA
>Ga0255759_10000925_pt1 | contig 26616 bp, 36 predicted proteins | sample 101ome_20_FD_179959 | JGI IMG/M metagenome (GOLD analysis project Ga0255759, IMG submission 179959) | Coastal salt marsh microbial communities from the Groves Creek Marsh, Skidaway Island, Georgia - 101404AT metaG (version 2) | ecosystem: Environmental > Aquatic > Marine > Intertidal zone >...
CGGCAGACCACGCATAGAAGATGCCGATTATAACGCCGCACGCGCACGCAAAATGGAAGCAGACGCGCAGATGGCCGAACTGGAACTGTTACAAGCCAAAGGCAAGCTGGTGCCTGCGGAAGATGTTGCCGGTGCGTGGGTTGACGTGTTAGCCGCTATGAAAGCGCGTTTGATGGCACTGCCATCTGTATGTGCGCCGATCTGTGCAACCGAAACCGAATTGGCCACTATTCAAAGCATTCTGGAAAATCAAATCAGGGAAGCACTTGATGAATTATCAGCTTACCAACCACACGAACACGCTGGACGCACAAGCGTCACTGCAAGCGGTGATAGTGTCAGCGATGCAAACGCTGAAACCGCCGCCAAAGTTAAGCGTGGCAAAGTGGGCCGACCGCGAAAGGCGACTGTCATCGGAGGCTAGTGCCGCCGCAGGTCGTTGGGTGACATCACGCGCCGAATATCAGCGCGGCATTATGGATGCCATCAGCGATCCGCGTCTGCGTGACATTGTGGTAATGGCTGGCGCACAGGTCGGCAAAACCGAAATGCTGTTGAACGTCATTGGTTTCCACATCCATCACGACCCGTCACCGATCCTGTTGGTACAGCCAACGCTTGAAATGGCACAAGCATTCAGCAAAGACCGGCTGGCACCAATGTTGCGCGATACGCCAGCACTTAAAGGCAGTGTCAAAGATCCGCGATCACGCGATGCAAACAACACGACAACGCACAAGGTATTTACCGGCGGTCATATTAGTCTGGTCGGGTCGAATAGTGCGGCTGGTCTGGCTAGTAGGCCGATCCGCGTGGTTTTGTGTGATGAAGTTGACCGCTACCCGCCATCTGCCGGTTCTGAGGGTTCACCGATCCTATTGGCCAGAAAACGGTCGGCTACATTTCACAACCGCAAAATGGTTATGGTCAGCACGCCGACCAATAAAGGCGCATCGATGATCGAAAGCCAGTATGAAGAAAGCGACAAGCGGCAGTATTTCGTGCCTTGTGAGGATTGCGGCACAGTGCAGACGCTGAAATGGTCGAACGTCAAATGGGACAAAGACAAGCCAGAAACGGCCTATTATGCCTGCGATAGCTGTGGATCGGTCTGGGATGATGCAAAGCGCAACAGATCGGTGCGAAAAGGTGAATGGGTGGCTACCGCTGATTTCACTGGCGTGGCTGGTTTCCACATTAACGGGCTTTATTCGCCTTGGACGACACTGGCAGATGCAGTGCGCGATTTCCTAATAGCTAAAAAAGCACCGGACACGTTGCGCGTGTTTGTGAATACCTTTTTGGCCGAAACGTGGGAAGATGCTGGTGAAACCATAAATAACATCGATTTCAGAGAACGCGAGGAAGAATGGGGCGAACGTATATCTGATGATATTGTCGTCATAACGGCTGGCATCGATGTGCAAGATGATCGAATTGAGCTTGAACTGGTCGGTTGGATGCGTGACGAGGAAAGTTACAGCCTTGCCTACAAAACGCTGTATGGCGACCCGTCAACGCCGCATCTGTGGAATGATCTCGATAACATCTTGAAAGCCAGCTATACGACTGAAAGCGGTCGTCAGCTTGGTATCCGCGCCGCGTGCGTTGACAGTGGCGGCCACTATACGCAAGCCGTCTACAACTTTGTCAGACCGCGTGAAGGCAGACGCATATTTGCCATCAAGGGTATGGCCGGTGAACAGCGACCGCTTGTTGGCAGACCGTCAAAAAACAACATTGGCAAGATAAAGCTATTCACTGTCGGAACATTTCCGATCAAGGAATTGATTTTCTCGCGTTTAAAGGTACAATCGGAAGGTGCGGGCTATTGTCATTTTCCGGCGGGGCGTTCTGACGAATACTATCAGCAACTAGCTAATAGTGAAAAAATCGTCACAAAATATCAAAAGGGCTTCCCACGCCGCGAATTTGTAAAGACAAGAACACGCAATGAAGCACTTGACTGCCGCGTTTACGCTTATGCCGCGTTGTGCATCTTGTCGCTGAATATTAACGCTGTTGCAGACAGGGTGGTAAATGCGCCGGAACCAGAAACAGAACCGCAACCGCAACAGCCTAACCCATTGGCCCGCCGCCCACGGCAAGGCGGCTTTGTCAATTCGTGGCGGTAAATAATGGCAAATAGATTTGATATAGATCAGGCACCAGACGGGGAACAGCCAGAAACAATCGTCATTGGTGATTATCTTTTATGGAAGCGCACCGATCTGGTGCAGGACTATCCACTAGCAGATTATTCAATGGAATATGTCGCACGCATCACTGGCGGCGGCAGTACAGAAATCAAAGTTGCGGCAACCGAACAAGATGGCACCTATGTGTTCGAAGTTGATAGCGCAACGTCAGCCAATTATGTTGCTGGCTTTTATCATTGGCAATTAGAGGTAACACAGACCGCTACAGGCAACCGCGTTGTCATTGAGCGTGGCACTTTTACGGCTGTGGTCGATCTGGATGTAAATAATACAGATCCACGCACGCACGCCGAAATAATGATCACAAAGATAGAAAGCATCTTGCAGGGCAAGGCTGATGCTGACGTGGCCAGCTATAGCATCAATGGCCGGTCGCTTACCAAGATGTCATTTGACGATCTGATCAATGCGCGTGATTTTTACCGTAAAGAATACGCCAAAGAACGTGCAAAAGAGCGTGCAGACGCCGGTGAAACTACTGGCCAAACTGTGCTAGTGAGGTTTTAACAATGGGCGTTTTTGATTTCTTCAAACCGAAACCAAAAGCACGCAAGATGGCGCGTGCCTATCACGGGGCCGATACCGGCAGACTGTTTAGCGATTTTATAAGCAGTAGCCGGTCAGCCGACAGTGAAATTAAGCCATCACTGCGTATCCTGCGCGACAGATGCCGCGAAATCAGCCGCAACCATCCATATGCCAAACGCTATCTGCAAATAATGACCACGAACGTGGTCGGGCCTAATGGTGTGCGGATACAAGTGCGTAAACGCAACGATGATGGATCGCTGGATAGCGTAGGCAACCGGATCATCGAACAGGCGTGGCAACAATGGGGTCGCACCGGCTTTTGCACAGTTGATGGCCGTATATCGTGGTCACAAGCACAGCGATTGTTTTTGGAAACGCTTGCACGCGATGGTGAAGTGCTTATTCAGAAAATCAAGAACCCTGCTGGCAATCCATTTGGCTTTTCGCTCAAATTTCTGGAAGCTGATTATCTTGATGAAGGCTATGACGCGCGGCTGAACAATGGCAATGAAGTGCGGATGGGTGTGGAATTAGACAAGCGCACCGGCAAGCCGCTGAACTATTATTTATTTGAAGATCACCCGCACCACGATCAGGGCTATGGATCAAAGACAAAGCGGCACCATAAGATCGTGCCTGCCGACCAAATCATTCATTGCTATATACAAGAACGCGCCGGACAAACACGCGGCACGCCTTGGATGTCAAACGTACTATCACGGCTAAAAATGCTGGATGGTTACGAAGAAGCCACGCTTGTAAATGCGCGGGTAGCCGCGTCAAAGATGGGCTTTTTCACAAGCCCCGAAGGTGATGGCTTTATTGGCGATGATTACGATAATCACGCACCGATACTAGACGCCAGCCCGGGTACATTTTCACAGTTGCCAGTCGGAATGGATTTTAAAGCATTCGACCCGTCATCTGGCACTGAGAGTTTCGATGAATTTGAAAAAGCGATTTTGCGCGGCATAGCGTCGGGGTTGGGCGTTAGCTATGTGTCATTGGCAAACAATCTGGAAGGTGTCAGCTATTCATCGATCCGGCAAGGCACCATCGAAGATCGTGACCATTTTAAGATGATCCAGCAGTTTATGATCGATCAGTTTGTTGATCCGATTTACCGCGCTTGGCTAGAAATGGCCATCACAGTTGGCCGGATCAATCTGCCTATGGGTAAATATGATCTATTTGCTGATCAAGTGATTTACCGGCCACGCGGGTTTGCTTGGGTCGATCCGCAAAAAGAAATTCAAGCCAGCGTCACTGCGCTTAATAACGGGATCGTCAGCTTGCAAGACGTTCACAGTCAATACGGGCGCGATACTGAAGAAATTTTTGAACAGATTAATCGCGAAAGCGAACTGGCAGACCGTTATGGCATCGATACAGCGTTTCAGCCATTCGGCACCAAGTTACCAGCACAGCCATCGATAGATGTGGGGCGTGAAGAAGATGCCGAAATATAAAGGTGTTGAGGTTAATTTACGGCCCACCGCTGGTATGGCGGCAGAGGCCAGAAAGTTTTTTAAGTGGCGCGAAGAAGGTAAACAAGGCGGCACAGCCGTTGCAGTTGCCCGTGCGCGTCAGTTAGTAAACCGGCAGGAATTATCGCCGGAAACAGTGCGCCGGATGCACAGCTTTTTTAGTCGGCACGAAGTTGACAAGCAAGCTGAAGGTTTTAGTGCCGGTGAAGATGGCTACCCGTCAAAAGGTCGCGTTGCTTGGGCGGCGTGGGGCGGTGACGCCGGACAAACGTGGGCAAGGGCAAAAGATGCCGCACTTGACCGCATCGATGAAGGTGAAAGGGGCATTGAAATGTCTGAAGATGACCACATTGAAAAATCAGACGAATTGGTGCAAGATGCAACTATGGATAGACATATACAAAACATCACAGAAACCGAAGAAACGGTGACAATCACGTTTGGCAAATCAGACGCGCCGGTCACTGAAACTACTGGTTACGATGAAGATGATGAAATGGAACGGTTTGACCGTGGTCAGTTGTCATTTCGTGCGGCTGACGGCGATATGGTTGAAGAAGATGATCGGCGGGTGCGGATGTCACTGTCATCCGAAGAACCAGTTGAACGGTCATTTGGTTATGAGGTTTTGCGGCACAACCGCGAAGCAGTAGATTTGTCACGGATGAACAGCGGCCACGCGCCATTGCTGTTAGATCACGATATGACAAAACAAATTGGCGTTGTCGAACGTACCTATCTTGATGAAGCTGACCGCAGACTACGGGCAGTTGTTCGCTTTGGAAAAGGCGCACTTGCAAGAGAGGTTTATGATGATGTCAAAGACGGTATCCGATCCAATGTGTCTATTGGCTATCAGATACGTCAGATGGAAGATAAGAGTGCAGACGGGACGGTCGGCATTTCTTCGTGGATTCCATATGAAGCAAGCATTGTGAGCGTGCCAGCCGATGCCGGTGTGGGCGTCAATCGCAGTGCTAATGTTGAACCAGTGATCAAGGAAAAGGAGACAGTTAAAATGTCAGAAGTTGATCAAAACGAAATCCGCGAAGCCGCCGCTGAAGCCGCCAAGCGTGATTTCCAAAAGAATGCCAGCGAGATCATCAATCTTGCTGTTAAGCACAACCGCCGCGATTTGGCTGATCAAGCCATTGGTGACGGCCTGTCTGTGGCGCAATTTCGCGCAGTATTGCTGGACGCCATTGGCGAAGGCAAGCCGCTTGAGCAGTCAGCCGGTGCGGTTGATATGTCACCAAAAGAAGAGCGTGCCTATTCGTTTATGAAAGCCGTTCGCGGTCTGGTAAATGGATCAGGTCTGAACGGTCTGGAGCGTGAGGTTTCTGAAGAAATCGCAAAGCGTTCTGGTCGTGAAGCACGCGGCTTTTATGCACCAGACACATTCTGGGGCGGCAAGCGTGATCTGACTGTTGGCACAGCCACAGCCGGTGGTCACTTGGTCGGCACAGACCATCTTGGTGATCAGTTTGTTGATGCACTGCGTTCACGCTTGGTGTTCAATGAGCTTGGCGCACGCTTTATGACTGGTCTGCGTGGCGATGTTGCTATTCCAAAGCTGGCAACTGGCGTATCTGCTGGTTTCGTTGCTGAGAATGGCGCAACATCTGAAGTGAACGCTGTGTTCTCACAGATCACAATGTCACCAAAGTCACTTGGCGCATTCACAGACGTTTCACGTCTGCTGATGATCCAGTCTGACCCATCAGTTGAGCAAATCGTTCGTGACGATCTGTTGAACGCGATTGCACAAAAAGTTGAAGATGTTGCCATCGAAGGCGGCGGCTCAAATGAGCCATCAGGCATCATCGACACTGCTGGCATCGGTTCAGTAGCTATCGGCACCAACGGTGGCGCGATTGCTTGGGACGACATCGTTAACTTGGTCAAAGAAGTTGAAGTTGACAACGCGGCGATCAACGGCAACACACTTGCCTATCTGACAAATCCGAAAGTGAAATCTTTGATGGCATCAACATCAAAGGTCGCTTCAACAGATAGCGTAATGTTGCTGGATGCACCTTGGAACAGCCTGTATGGATACAATTTGGCAATCACCAACAACGTGCCATCAGATCTGACCAAAGGCACATTGACCACAGCGTCAGCTATGATCTTCGGTGATTTCTCACAGTTGATGATGGGCTTCTTCTCAACACCTGACATCCTGATCGACCCATACACCGCTGGCAGTAGCGGCGCGGTTCGCATCAGAGTGATGCAGGAACTTGACATCGCCGTGCGCCATAGCCAGTCATTCGCGGCTTGCTTGGACATCGATGCCTAAATCACAAGCGGGGCGGCTTCGGTCGCCCCGTTTTACCCATAGGGGGCTTTGATGAAGATTAAGTGCAAAAGAAATATCGTGATAAAAGGCGTGGCGCACGTCGTCGGTGATATTGTTGAGGTGACAGACAACATCGGTCTGGATCTGGTCAACACTGGCCGTGTTGAGGTTTATGAGGACAAGATCGGCATCACTGATCGCGCTGTTGGTCTGACAAAGAAATCAGCCGCCAGCCTAGTCAAGCGGAATACAAAGAAAAATGCCAAATAGATATGTGAAAATAACGGTCATTAAAGACTGCCAAGCTGGTTCTGTAGGTATTATGCTTGCCGGAGAAGATCACGATGTGCGTGAAGATGAAGCGCAAAAACTGATTGATCGTGGTTATGCAAAGTTATGGTCTGAAAAGCCAGCTAAAGTGGCCAAAGTAGCCAAAGTGGCTGAAGTGGACGATGAATAATGGCGGTCGAAAGCGCAGATGATCGTGCCATATTTGTTGGCGTTGATGATTTTGGTGTTGCCGCAACATACAATGCGGCCACTGTAAATGGCATTTTTGACAATGAATTTGTTGAGGTGGATGCTGGTGGCGGCGTTGGGTTTGCATTGCAACAGCCACGCTTTGTTTGCCGCACCGCAGACGTTTCAGCCGCCGCTGAAGGCGATACAATCACGATCAATGCAACTGGTTACACAATCCGCATCGTACAGGATGACGGGACTGGTATGACCACACTGGTATTGGAAAAGCAATGAGCCACGTCAGACAACAAATACGCGATGATATCGTGACCACGCTGACGGGGCTGACTACAACGGGCAGTAACGTATTCCGAAGCCGGATATTTCCGCTGGAAGAAACAAACCTGCCAGCATTGTGCATATACACAAAGAGCGAAACAAGCGAATATGACACAATAGGCTTGCCACGTTCTGTGAACAGGATTTTAGACGTAGCTGTTGAAGCATACGTCAAAGGCGTGTCGAATTATGATAACACGCTAGACACGATTGCGGTTGAGGTTGAAGAAGCCATTGCCGCTGATATAACGCTTGGTAATTTGGCAAAAGACGCACAGATTACCGCGTTTGAAGCTGATTTTGCGGGCGATGGCGAACAGCCGGTGGCCGTGGGTCGGTTTACAGTGACGGTTCAATATAGAACCGTTGAAAATGACGTTGAAACTGCCGTTTAAGGAGATTAACCAATGGCGACTTTTAAGGGTAACGATGGTGTCGTGCTTATCGGCAGTGACACAATGGCCGAAGTGATCAGCTTTTCTGTTGATGAAACCGCAGACACCATTGAAGATACAGCAATGGGTGATACTGCTAAATCATACAAAGCATCATTCACCGATTTCAGCGGAACCGTTGAAACATATTTTGACGATACTGATACCGCGCAAAACAACTGCACAGCCGGTGATAGCATCACATTGAACTTGCAGATGGAAGGTAACACATCTGGCGATCACAAGCTGACTGGTTCAGCTATTGTAACCAGCCGGTCAATCGGTGTAACATCTGACGGTATCGTGACCGCAACTTACAGCTTCCAAGGCACAGGCGGTCTGACTGAAACAACCGTATCATAGGGGTAAATAATGGGCTTGGGAGAACAGATCGCGGCGCGGCGTGCGTTGCAACGTAAACAAATCGAGGTTGTTGAGTGGGGCGAAGAAGATCAGCCATTGATTATATACTGTGGCCCTATTACCGCCGGAGACATCGATAAGCTACAGAGAAAGCATAAAGATTTTCTCAATAATATGACGATTACGGGTATGATTGATCTGATTATTAACAAAGCTGAAGATGCCGATGGCAAGCGTCTATTCACGCTAGAAGATAAGATGTATCTTATGAAAGAAAGCGTGACGCTGATCAGTGACATTGCTGGCAAGATGTTCAGTGACATTGATAGTATTGAGGATGCTGAAAAAAACTAAAGCAAGATCCGCTTCGGCTAAATATTATGGCCTTGGCGGATCGCTTGCACAAAACACAAAGCGAGATCGAAGAATTAACGCTGAGTGAATTATATGAATGGTTTGCATATTATAAGGTGATGGAAGATGGCCGATCAAAATCTTAGATTTACCATATCGGCCATTGATAAGACGCAACGTGCATTTGGCAAAGTTGCCGCCGGATTAGGCCGCGTCAGAAAATCGATAATGAGCGTGCAAGGCGCACTTGTGGCACTTGGCGCGGGTGCCGGTCTAAAACTAATGGCAGATCAAATAGACGATCTGGCCAAAGCGTCAAGCCGTCTTGGTATGACGGTCAACGAACTGCAATCATTACAATTTGCCGCCGGTCAAACAGGTGCGTCAGCCGAAGAATTAGAAAAAGGTCTGACACGCTTTAATCGGTCTATATCTGAGGCTAGTACCGGCATCGGCACTGGCCTGCGGTCGTTTGAAGCATTAAGTATCAAAGTTACAGACGCGGCAGGCAATCTGCGACCGACAAATGAACTGCTTAATCTCACCGCTGACAGGCTTGCAAAAATCAAAGATCCCGCTGATCGCGTGCGTATTGCATTCGATTTGTTTGGACGGTCTGGTGTCAACTTGATCAATACATTGCAAGCCGGCAGTGAAGAAATGAACAAGTTGCGCGAAGAATTTAACAAATTTACAGTTGAACTAACTGAGGCAAACGCAAAAGCGACTGAAGATGCTAATGATCGCTTTGCAAAAATTGGTGAAACATTCGCAAGCATCGGCAGAAAAATCACATCATTTTTATTGCCTAAATTGGCTGATCTGGCTGAGTTTTTCACAAAATGGCTATTAATCGGGATAGCCAATTCCATCAGCGCGTTTCGTGATTTTGTCAATTTCTTTATTGATGGATACAACAAGATTGCTGAAAATGTCAGTTTTATGGATGTCATACCAGAAGCCGAATTGTTTAAAGGATTTGAGGCGCGTATTCGCGGTATCGCTGATGCTTATGATGAACTGAATGACAGCGGATCGCAGTTACCGAAAGTTATTATTGATCAATCACAAGCAGTTGAAGATTTGCGAATTGGTTTTGAGCGAACAAAAGAAGAGGCGCAAAAAACACAAGAGGCTATCAGAGGCGTGACAATATTAACGCACGAAAGCACTAGCGGGTTGCAGAATTATGCGGCGGCGGCGCGTGACACCGGAAAACAGTTGGACAATATTGCGGTGCGTGGGCTGAACAAGTTAGAAGATGGTTTGATGGGTGTAATGCAAGGCACGATGTCGGCCAAAGATGCGTTCAAATCGATGGCGCAAAGCATCATCAGCGATCTTATGCGTATGGCTATACAGCAACAGATCACGGGTCGCATAGCCGGTTTTTTGGGCGGTTTCGGCGGCGGCGGTGGTTACAGCACAGTAGGTGCAGGCGCAAATACATATATACCGGCAGGCTTGGCATCTGGCGGCCCCGCAATGCGTAACACGCCATATATTGTGGGTGAAAAAGGGCCAGAATTATTTGTGCCACGCGGTAGCGGTACTGTTGTGCCAAATGACAAGCTGGGCGGTGGCGGCGGTGTAGTCGTCAATCAGACTATCAATCTGACAACGGGAATATCGCAAACAGTACGCGCTGAAGTGACTAATATGTTGCCGCAAATCAAAGAAGCCGCAAAAGGTGCGGTATTGGATGCGCGGCGGCGTGGTGGGTCATTTAGTTCAGCGTTTGGGGGTTAATTATGGCCATCACCTACCCGATAACATTTCCGACACATACCGGCATCTTTTCAGTGAACCTGATAGCGCGTAATGTTGTCGGCATCACCACGTCACCATTTACGTTTTCACAGCAAAAATTCGAATATCAGGGTAAACGCTGGGAAGCTGACATTGCGTTGCCGCCAATGAAACGCGAAGATGCCGAACAATGGATCACGTTTTTTATGAAACTGTACGGGCCGGTCGGCACGTTTTTGCTAGGCGATCCAAATGCGGCTACACCGCGCGGCAGTGCGGCTACAACGGCTGGCACGCCGGTTGTAAACGGTGCAAGCCAGACAGGTGACGAACTGGACATAGACGGGCTTCCAGCGTCAGCCACGGGCTATCTAAAGGCGGGTGACTATATACAGCTTGGCACCGGTACATCGTCACAGCTTTACAAAGTGCTTGATGATGTCGATAGCAACGCATCTGGCGAAGCAACTTTGCAGATATGGCCAGATTTACGGTCGTCACCGGCAGACGATGCAACGGTTGTTGTGTCAGGTGCAAAAGGTCTGTTCCAGCTATCAACGCCAACTACAAATTGGACAATCGATAACGCCGGTTTCTATTCAATGGCATTTGGCGCGGTTGAAACCCTATGACTAGATCGTTAGGCAGTAATTTTGATACCGCATTAACGGCTGATGTTGTCAGGCCGTTTTTTGCTATCGATCTTGATTTTGATGATGGAAATTTGCGCGTTTGGACGGGTTACGGTGATCTGACCATTGGCGGTGAAACCTATCTTGGCGGTGGTGACATTATGAGCATCAGCGAACTTGAAGAAACCGGCGAAATCCGCGCAAACGGTGTGTCAATAGGATTTACAGGCTTGCCATCATCAATCATTTCACCAGCGTTAAATCAGAACTATCAAGGCCGCACGATGACGTTGTATTTTGGCACCTTAGACGCATCTGGCGCAATCATAGACACGCCATATGTTGCCTTTCGTGGCCAGATGGATGTAATGAACATATCCGAAAGCGGTGATAGCGCACAGATAACGATAAACGGTGAAAGCCGGTTGATCGATCTGGATGTGCCACGGGTGCGGCGATATACTAGCGAAGATCAGAAAATAGATTTTTCGAATGACAAGGGTTTAGAATATATCGCTGATCTGCAAGACAAACAAATAGTTTGGGGCGGCTAAATGAGTTGGGTTAGCGATTTTTTTGGTGGCTTCAAAGAAGCTGTAAAAGATCCGGTAACGCTTATCGTTGCCGCAACGTATGCTTTCACCGGCAACTGGGCGATGGCCGCGACTACTATTGCTTTGTCAAGTGCCGGTTATGCAATGGCCGCGCGGCAAGATTTGCCGGATTACAGCAGTTTTGCAACCGAAGGTGCGAACCGCACACAGATGATCAAACAGCCAACGGTGCCACGGCGTTTTGTTTATGGCGAAACGCGGGTATCTGGTGTGCTTGGTTATGTGCAATCAACAGATGATAATAAATTTTTGCATATGGTTATTTTGTTGTGTTCGCACGAAATTGATAGCTATCAAAAAATATTTTGCAATGACATCGAATTAACATTGGATGGTGATGGCCTATGCACCGCACCTGATCAATATGCCGGTTTAGTGCGCGTTGAAACTGCGCTTGGCACAGATGGTCAAGCCGCTAATGCAAATTTGATTACTGAAAGCGGTGGCGATTGGACAAGTGACCACAAACTAAGCGGCATTGCATATATGTATGTGCGGCTAGAATACGACCGCGATGCTTTCCCTTCTGGCTTGCCTAATTTTAGCGCATTGGTTCGCGGCAAAAAACTGTATGATCCACGCACAGCGACAACCGCATTTAGTGCAAACCCCGCGCTTGCCATACGCGATTATTTGACAAACACCAAATATGGCTTTGCGGCAGACACGACAGAAATCAATGACACCGCATTTAATGCCGCCGCAAACGCTTGTGATGAAAGTGTTGCGCTTGATGCGACTATATCTGGTGGCGGTACAGAAAATCGTTATGAAATCCACGGCACGTTCACAACAGAAAACGCGCCAAAGCGGATATTAGAGGAAATGATCACAAGCTGTGGCGGTTTATTGTCATACAGCAACGGCAAATTTTCGATTAAAGTTGCAGAATATAGCACACCAACTATCACGCTTGACGAAAACGATTTGATCAGCCCGATTACATTGCAAACCAAACAATCGAAGCGTGATAACTATAACGCGATCAAAGGCATATTTGCGCCGCCAGAAACCAACTATATCGTCACAGATTATCCGGCGTTGACTAGCACGACATTTGAAACTGAAGATGGCGGCACGCGGCGTTTTTTAGATTACGATCTTCCATATACAACGTCATCACCGATGGCACAGCGTCTGGCCAAAATAGCACTATACCGAAACCGACAACAAATTATGTTGCAAGGCAATTTCGGTATGAAAGCATTTGATCTGCAAGTTGGTGATAATGTGTATATCACAAACAGCCGTTTGGGTTTCACAAGCAAGGTTTTTGAGGTGGCAGAATGGTCGCTTGTGACATCAGCGGATGATGACGGAAATCCATCACTGAGCGTTGCGCTTTCACTGCGCGAAACAAACAGCGCAGTTTATGATTGGAACGCGGATGAAAAAGCGTTTCAACAAGATAACACCACGTTGCCTGACCCGTTTAGTTTGACATCACCAACTGTCTTAACTGATGAAGGTGTTGTCACTGTCAATCAACAGCCGGTCGCAACCATTGAGGTGTCAGCTAGTAGCACAAACCCGCAGGTCATTCAGTTTTATGCAGAATACAAGCAAAGCACTGATAGCGACTATATAACGCTTGGATATTCTGATAGTGGGTTTTTCACGATACCAAATGTTATCACAGATGTGATATATGACATCCGCGTGCGATCTTATGGTGCAAATGCGAGATCGCCTTTTGTTGATGTGCAACACACTGTCACCGGCAAGACAGCATATCCATCTGATGTCACCAATTTCAGTGTCAACATTGTCGGTGAAAATGCACAATTAAGCTGGACACCAGTGACAGACGCAGATCTTTCGCACTATGTCATCAGACATACGCCAGACACAACCAGCCCGTCATATCCAAACACAACCATAATGGCTGAAAAGGTGGCGCGGCCAGCAAACACAGTGACGGTGCCTGCGGTTACTGGCACATATTTCATTAAGGCGGTCGATAAATTTGGCAATCGTAGTGTCAACGCGGCGCAACAAGGTGCGCGGGTCGATGACATTGGGCAATATAATGTAGTTGAGACACTAGACCAGCACACCGCGTTTGCAGGCACAAAAACAAACTGCGCTGTAACAGATAACCAGCTAATACTGAACACAGACGCAAATTTCGATAGTGCGACCGGTTTATTTGATGATGCTACAGGCTTTTTTGATGGTGGCGGTACTGGCATCGATCAGCAACAGACCGGCACATATGAGTTTGATAGCGTCATTGATCTAAGTGCGGTTTACAATAGCCGCGTCACAAGTCGTGTTGTAACGTCACGCATCGATTTTGAAGATTTATTTGATACTGCCACCGGCAATTTTGATGATCGTGCTGGCTTATTTGATGGCGACCCGCTGACACTTGGCGACACAAATGTTGAATTACAAGTGTCAACAACTGATGGCGATCCTGCCGGTTCACCAACTTGGTCATCATATCAGCGATTTGTTTCCGGCACATACAAAGCGCGTGCGTTTAGGTTTAGGGCAATATTAAGCACAAGCAACCCAGCATCGACACCAGCGGTGTCAGAACTGTCGGTCACGGTAGATATGCCTGATTTGGTCATTGCAGATAACGATATCGCATCTGGCGCGGGTTCTAAGGTGATAACATTTGTACCGGCGTTTAAAGTTTTGAAAGGTGTCGGTATTGCGGCAGGCAACTTACAAAGTGGCGATTATTATGCTATAACTAGCAAATCGGCCACCGGTTTTACGATCACTTTCTATGACAGCACCGACACGGCTGTTGATCGCACTTTCGACTATGTGGCAAGGGGTTATTAAATGGCACAGCACGATTTTAATATAGCAAACCAAGGTTTTCCGGCATTCCGGTCTGATCTGAATAACGCTTTGTCTGCGGCGGCATCATTGTCCAGCGGCACAAGCGCACCATCGACCACATTTGCATATCAACTTTGGTATGACACCACGAATGATATTTTGAAGATACGCAACGGTGATGACGATGCGTGGATAACACTGTTTACGTTTGATCAGACAAATGACGCCGCTGATTTGCGTATCGATGGCGTTGCTATAGCATCGACAAACACAAGTAGTGGTTTGACGCTAGATTTTGATCGGTATCAAAACTTTTTTGTAACGCTATCATCTGGCGCAAACACATTGGCGCAACCATCAACCGAAGCTGGCAACATTGGGCAAACTGGCTTTATCATATTCATTCAGCCTAGTAGCGGGGCCGCTGGCACAGTTTCATTGCATACAGATTATGAAACGGCTGGTGCGGCTGGCATTACAGTGTCAGAAACAAACAGCGCATATGACGTTGTGCCATACATCATCAAAGCAGACAACAGCATTTTGCTTGGTGCGCCACAACTGGCTTTTGCATAGGGGGTTTATATGTCGGGTGCATTTGGTTCAAGCCAATGGATGTATGCAAGTGGGGCGGAGGCTGGTTTTTACACTAAAACTATAAATCAGTCTTTGAGGTTTGAAGAATCAGACACGCCAAGTTTAAGCAGAACCCAGACAAGTGGTACAACAACTACTTGGACTTTTTCAGCTTGGGTCAAGCGCAGTCGTTTAGATAGCGTTTTGCAAAGTGGCGGTGTTGCCGGACAAGACCCTATCTTTTGTGTCGGTGATGCAAACACAGACGATATGTTGATTTATTTTCATCAACATTCTACGGCTGATAGGCTTGATATTATTATCAGAGATAGTAGTACGATTCGCGCACAATTAACAACAACACGCCTGTTTAGAGATGTCGCCGCATTTTATCATATTCAAGTAACTTGCGATTTTACAAATGCAACACAGGGCGACAGATTGCGTCTTTATGTAAATGGCGTTAGAGAAACCGCGTTTGATACGGAAACATACCCATCTGATGCTAGTCAGATTACTGTTGTAAATAACAGTTCTTATACAGCTAGAATTGGTCAGCTAAGAACAACCGCATCATATTTTGCTGGGTATATGGCGGAAGTGCATTTGGTTGATGGGAGTGCATTGGAGCCAACATCGTTTGGCGAATTTTCAAATGGTGCGTGGATACCTGTCAACTATTCTGGAGGACACGGCACTGCTGGCTGGTATTTGCCATTCGACGATGGTGCGGCACTTGGCGATGATGAAAGTGCAAACACTAACGATTTTTCTACTGTTGTTGGTTTAGCCGCAAGCGATGTCGTGCCGACCAGCCCGACTAATACTTTTGCTACCTTAAATGTCTTGCAAGCTGTTGGTAACGCAACATTTTCTGAAGGAAATTTGCGTTTAGCTGGGTCGGGGTCAGATTATGACAGGGCTTTCTCTACAATAGGATTAACATCTGGTAAATGGTATGCTGAGTTTAGATACATTTCTGGTGATAATCGTGGTTTTTTTGGTGTTATTAGAGAAGATAGCTACACGCGAGTTGCTGGTGATTATATAGGAGAACTAGCTAATCAGTATGGCTTAGATTTTATGGCAAGGTCTTACAGCAATAATGTTGAACTTTTTGACACAACAGACTTTAGCATAGGTGACATAGGGCTTTTATGTTTTGATATTGATAATGGTAAAATATATTTTGGTCGCAGAGATATAAGCGGGGCAACGACAATTTGGTACGATAGTGCTGGCGCAAATAATGGCGACCCATCTGCCGGAACCAACCCCACATATACAGGAACATTTACAGGACACACTTGGTTTATTGGGTGCAGTGATTTTAACACAACTACTGTCCACGCCAATTTCGGTGCTGATGGCAGTTTTTCAGGTGGCATAACATCTGGTGGTCTAAGTGATGCTAACGGCAATGGCGATTTCAATTACATTGAGGACGGTTTCTTGGCAATGTGTTCAGCCAACCTACCAGAGCCAGCCATCGGCCCGAACAGTGGTGTTGGTGAACAAGCTGACAATTACTTTAATACGGTGCTTTACACTGGTACAGGTGCGGCGCAAAGTATTACTCTTGCAAATCTCGCCCCCGACCTATTGTGGATAAAAAGGCGTAATGCTGTAAATAGTCACGTTCTTTATGATAGTGTTCGTGGCGATTGGGAGTTGAGTTCAAACTCAACAGGTCGTGATGTTTCTAGTGCCGGACGTATCGGTAGTTTAGATGCTGATGGTTTCACACTTGAAAACACCACCGCTGGTACGCTTAATGCTTCTGGTGGGTCATATGTATCGTGGCTATGGAAAGCTGGCGGCACAGCGGTTAGCAACACATCAGGGAGTATAACGTCAAGCGTATCGGCTAATCCTGATGCTGGGTTTAGTATTGTTGGCTACACTGGCACAGGTGCTAACGCTACAGTTGGTCACGGTCTGTCTAGTGCGCCGGAGATGGTAATTGTTAAGAACAGGGATGATGGAACTAAACAATGGATTGTTTACCACAAAGGTGTGGCTTCTGATCCAGAAACAGATTATTTACTCCTAAACGACACTGATGCTAAAGCTGACAGTAATGCGTTCTGGAATGATACTGCACCAACAAGTTCTGTTTTTTCTATTGGAACTGGGAACGCTGTCAATGCAAGCGGTGACAACTTCATCGCCTACTGCTTCCACAGCGTTGAAGGCTACTCAAAAGTCGGCTCATATGTCGGCAACGCAAATGCAAATGGCACGTTTATCTACACAGGGTTCAGGCCAGCTTGGATTATGATGAAAGGTGCTAACACCACAGGAGATTGGTTTATCTTGGATGCAACAAGAAGCGCATTTAATGAAGCTGATGACAGACTAGACGCTGACAATAGTAATGCTGAAAGCACATCAAATTCAGATATAGATTTTTTAAGCAATGGAATAAAAATTCGCACTGCTTCTACAACAGGTATAAATCAAAATAATGATACGCATATTTATTTAGCTTTTGCCGAAGCCCCATTTAAATACGCCAATGCACGATAGGAGATAAGACGATGCCTTGGAAATATAACAATCGCATTATCCGAGTTGGTAGAGGTTGGATAGATGACAATTCGATCAGACACCCAAAAACGTGGTCACGTTGGTCGGATGCTGACAAAACTGCGGCAGGTCTGGTTTGGGAAGATGCACCGGCAAGTGAAGCACCGTTTGATAATCGGTTTTACTGGGGTCGTCAAGCTGATGGTACATTGATCGAACGCAGTTTAGACGATGTAACTGATGATGATGGCAATGTTACTGATGGGCTAAAAACCATCTGGAAACAGCGCACAAAAGAAACAGCGGCGTCATTGCTTGCACCTACTGACTGGCAAGTGATCAAAGCGACTGAAGTTGAAGCGTATAACGTAGCGTCTGCGGTCACTCAATATCGTAGTGATGTGCGTGCGGCCAGCAATACCATAGAAACAGCAATCGATGCGGCTAGTGATATGACCGCATTTATGGCATTATGGGATGTGCCGGAAGATGGCAACGCACCTATTAATGACTGGCCGGATGAAATCTAGTGGACAACGATACTCAAATTGATGTTGCAACTATCATCACCGGTCTGACTGCGCCAGTATGGGTCGAAGCGTTGGAACACTGGTTTGGGATGGCGGCGGCATTTGGTGCGATGGTGCTTGTTTTTTGGCGGCTATACCGTATGAGCAAGGTCAAATGATACAGATACCAATGATTGATTTGATCCAGACGTTTATGCTGATCTGGATCATTTATTTAGTGCGGGAGTAACTATGACATTGAGGTGGCCAAATGGATCCCGTCACATTATTAGGAATTGCCACCACCAGCTATACAGTGCTTCGAAAGGGTATTGCCGCCGGTAAAGAAATTGAAAGTATGGCTGGCGATCTTGGTCGCTGGATGGGTGCCATACAAAACATCAAAACACAACACGGGATAGCCAAATCGCGCCGCTTCGGATCAGTTGAGGAAGAAGCGTTGGAAAGTTTTGCTTGCCTTAAAAAAGCCGAACAGATGGAAAACGAATTGCGTAATTTTGTGATTGGGCATTACGGTATGAATGCGTGGCAACAAATCTTGCGATTGCAAGCTGACATTAGAAAAAGGCGCAGACAAGAAGAAATCGAACGGCAACAGTTTATAGATGATTTAATTATTTGGGGGTTGATTGCTGGCTGTATTGCACTGACACTAGGTGGCATCCTATGGGTAATTATGGCGATGTAATTGTCTGTCACTTTGGGCTTGATTGGTGAGCATATTGCCGCCGCTACCATATTGTCACTTGGGTGGCGGGTGTCGATGTGCCAGCAAAATTCAATAGATTTATTGGCGTTTGATAATGACACCTTTTTACGCATTCAATGCAAGGCTTCGAACCCGTATTTATCTGACAGGCGTCGAAACCCGTCTTGCCATTTTCAGCTTGGTTTGGGCGGCAAGAAACGCTGTGCAACGATTGAGGATTACGATATTGTCGCTTTGGTTCAGCCCCAGTCAAGACGCTGTATGTTTCTGCCCGTCACATCGGTGTTACAATACAAAACCAAACGGGTGTCACCGACACGGTTTACGGCTGAAAACGAAGCTGATAGCTGGCATAAGGCGGTTGATAGCATATTGGAAATGAGGCAGTTAAATGGATTGGTCAAAATATCCTAATTTCAGCGAACAAGAATTTGCGTGCAGTGAAACCGGCGAATGCAATATGTCGGCATCGTTTATGGCTAAATTGCAAGAATTGCGTGATGTGTATGGTCAGCCAATGACCGTCACCAGCGGCTATAGAAGCCCAAAGCACAGCATAGAAGCCAGCAAGCCTACCGGCAAACTATCGGTGCATACGCGGGGCTGTGCGGTCGATATAGCGTGCAACGGGCAACAGGCGCATCAACTATTGAAGCTGGCTTTTGCTATGGGTTTTACCGGCATTGGCGTAAAGCAAAAGGGCAGTGCGCGGTTTGTGCATTTAGACACGTTTGGCGGCGCACCGCGTCCGAATGTTTGGAGTTATTAAGATGTTAGGCGTATTAGGCAAGATTTTGGGATCTGATAGCGTTATCAAGCAGGGTATGAAACTGATTGATGATATGCACACATCGACTGAAGAAGAAATTGCCGCAAAAACCAAACAGCGTGTCGAAATTATGCAGGCATATGCCCCGTTCAAATTGGCACAACGATTTTTAGCGTTGATGTTTGGCTTTACGTTTCTGGCTAGTTACATCATTGTTTTGACAATGACGATTATTGGCAAGGGCGATCCAGATGCAGTCACTAAGGTTATGGAACAGTTTAGCATCAATTATGCAATGATGATTATATTGGGCTTTTATTTCGGTGCCGGTGCGCTGGAAAGTTTCCAAAATAAGAAAAAGGGCAGTTAATTCTGCCCTCTCTTAATACGTTCGATCAGCAACGCTTTTGGCGTGGTTGCTGTATTGCGCCGACCTAGCCGGTCAAGTGGCGGGGTTGCTTTTGGTATTTCCAAAGCGGCTTTGATTTCCTTTTTGGTCGGCACTTTTAAGATAAACGCCATACCCGCACCCCATCGTCACCTTTACGAATTGATGTTTTGATGCCGCGATAGCGCAACGCATCACGCAATCTGTTCGCATCCATTATATCATCGAATAGCACGCTATCACCAGCTTGCATCGTATCAGCAAAGGCAACCGCCTTGGATCGATGTGCGCCGCGTCTAGGTGGCAGAGGTATGTTTTTGTCGATTTTCATTGATAATACCTAATCTTTCATTGAAGCAGTTGACGTGCAAAACTTGTTTGCTACCGTCACAGACATAATCGTGGCCGTTTAGATCCACGTTTTTTTCACACCAGATGCAACGCTCTAGGCGCGGCATCCGGCGTGTTGGTTTTGATTTAGAACGGGATCGCATCATCGACAGCTTGTGACAATGTTACCGGCTGACCCTGCGGCTGGCTTTGCGCTGGCTGTGGGTCGCTGATGGCGGCTGACATATATTTAGTGCCTTTCGCGCTTTCGCGTATCCACAACGCTATGCGCTTTTCAACGCCATCCACATTGATTTTGCCGGTGTAATCCGGCTGGTTGTCGGCGGTCTTATCATTTTTGAAGATCGCGCCCCGATTTGTATCGTCATAATCACTCATTGCAATTCCTCTTTTCTTTTACGCATTTGATCAATTTCATCTGGCGTCAGATCACGCTGGCCAGACAAACGTGTGTAAAGTGCGTTGACATCACGCACGCTATTGCATTTCTGCAATTCTTCATCGATGTTGGGAAAGGCGGCACCGACAGCCGAAGTGGGTGCGACTGCCGGTGCCTTATGGCTAGGCCGCGAACGGGAGGAAAACGCGCCACTGCCACTGGCTAAATTACCATCATCATCGTCAGCATTCAATCCGAACATCGTCATTAAACTGGCGCGGCGCAAATAGGTTACGCAACTAATGTATGACTGCGGTGTGTTCTTTTCTGGCCGGATCGGGATTGCACTGGTGAACTTTTCGCCGGTTTCGATATGCGACACAGCCGTTACCAAGCAATCGTCACTGAAATACTGCTTAAATGCCAGTCCATAATCAGCGATGCTATTCAGCGCAGATAGCACATCACCCAAAGTGCTATATTGGCTTTTAAACATCGGGTTTTTGCCAGATTTGCCAACGGTTGCCGCACTGCGGAAATCGCTTAATGCTTTGTCGAGTTTTACAGCTTCCATAGTTTTTTCGCCTTTTCTAAATATTCATCTTCTATTTTCCACTGGTACATATGCGACCAGTCTGGATCGGTGAAGCTGGCCAGCACTTTTGGATCAGTGCTTACCCGCAACAGGTTTTGCCGGATCAGTGCCTTTTGCCGCATATCTTCAACAGCGTCAGCCAGTGCGTCAGCTTTCAATTCATCACAATTAAATGGCGTAAACATCACAGCATCGTGATGAGTTACATAACAGATCGATGGTGTCACTTGCAGTGCGTGATGATAAATAGCGGCTTGTGCAACGTGCGCCTTTTCCGGCGATTTCGGCAGGGTGGCTTTTGCCCAGCCCTGCGTGCCATCTTTTAACAGCTTGGTTTTGCGCGGTGCTTTGGTTTTGATTTCGCAAAACATTGTTTCCGGTACCAGCATATCGACAAATCCGATTAACGGCACATTGACGCCATCCAGCCACGTTTCAATGCGTTCTTCATCAACCGCGCCGACAAAGCCGTATTCAGTCAATATATCCACTGCGTTGCGAATCATATCCGGTATGCAATCGCGGTATTTTTCGCGCTTTGCCTGATCCTGATTTGCATCGTGAAAATCGAACGCAATCTGCGCCGCCAAGATCTGATCAGTGATGTCAAGACCGTGACAGACGATTGCCTGCGTGCCATTATGTACTGCTGTGCCGACTGCGGCATTTTCACCGACAGTAATGTTTTTGCGGTCATCACGCAGATATAAATATGCGTAAATCCAATATGCAGGCGTGCGATTTAGCTGGCTGACAGATAGGTGTGTCAGATCAGCGTCACGCCATTCTTTTCCGATTTCCCGTTTCATTTTGACACCGTATTCCACGCTTTCACATTTTGCAACATTTAAATTTCCGCTTTACAGATTTATTTGATTTCGGCAATGATGTGCGAAAGCAACAAACGGGGGCAGTGATGTCTGGACTGAAAAGCCGTAACAAGGGTAAGGGTTATGAATTTGAAATTGCTAAAGAATTGCATTTCCAGCTTGGTTTTAAATTTCAACGTCAGTTGGAACAAACGCGCGAAGCTAATCTTGGCGACCTATATACTGATGATTGCGATTTTCCTTTTGTGATAGAATGCAAGCGCAGAAAAACCGGCGTTGATCCGAAATGGTGGGATCAAGTTTGTACTGCGGCTGAACAAGCTGATAAGATGCCTGCGTTGTTTTATCGGCTTGATAGATCAAAGACGCGGGTGCGATTGCCGGTGCAGGCGATGACATATCTGGCGTTTTTCATTATGTCTGGCGATCTAGCTGAAAAGCACGACTGGAAATATGCGTGCGAAATGGACATTGACACTTTTTGCTATGTGGCGCGGGAGATATTAGCAAATGGATGATGGTTATCAGACTATCGGTGATCGCACTTATACGATGCTATCGGCTGAAAGCTGGATCGATATTAAAGATCTGACGGTGCATTTGTTCAAAGGCAGAGCCGGCATCGAAGTGCGGGTGTATCCAAGACACATCGAAGATGGTGTTGAACCATTGGGCGTGATACGGGCCGACTACTGCAAAACGACCCGTAACAAGCACAATATAATACCGTTTAACCCAAACAATTTGTCATATGATCCGAACGGGGGATGAAATGGAAACCAACGCACATTTGGCACTTGAACTGAAAACGATGCAGGCAGTTAGCCGCGTCTGGGGCGTGGATTTTGTAAAACTGCCAGAATATGACCGGCTTGATTTTGGGCTGGTGCGTAAAGGGGGGATTGCGGCTTTTGCGGAAATCAAATGCCGTAGTTTTGAGATCGGCAGATATAAAACGTCACTGCTACATCTGCACAAGATGATGTATGCGCGTCAGGTGGCGTTTGAAACCGGCTTGCCGACATTTCTGATTGTGCGCTGGATTGACTGCATTGGCTATGTCAATTTCAACGTGGATTTTGAAACGACCATTGGCGGCAGGCGTGATCGTGGCATAGAACGCGATTTTGGGCTGATGGCTGAAATACCAATAGAGAAATTTACAATAGTGGAAAAGATAAATGAACCGTTCTAAAGCACTGGAAAATGTGCAGGCTATACTGAAACAGCGCGGCGAAAGTTACGGCGATCTGCGGAAAAACTGGACGCAGACCAGCCAGATGATGTCGATGATCGCTGGCAAAGATATAACGCCGGAGCAGTTTGGTGCGATGATGATCGCAATGAAACTGTCACGGCTGGCAAACAGCGACTGCAAGCACGTTGATAGCCTGTTGGACATTATTGGCTATGCGGCATTGACATTAGAGGTGATTGATAATGAGCATTAAGGCGGTTTCGTGGGCATTAGAACAAAACATCGGTGACAGTATTGCCAAGCTGGTGCTAATTGGCATCAGTGATCGTTATAACGATGAATATAACGTGGCGTGGCCAAGCATTAAATGGCTGGCGATTGCGGCAAGCTGTAGCGAACGCACTGTGATGCGGAAAGTGCAAAAGCTGGTCGAAATGGGGTTTTTATCGGTCGATAAGACACCAAACAAAACCAACAGATACCATATCGAACCATTACGAACTAATGGGGGTGACACACTGTCACCTAGTGACACAGCTCTGTCACCTAGTAGTGACACCCATATGTCACCCGAACAATATAAAACAATAAATAATAAAAATAGAAAAACCAAAGTTTGTGATTGGACGCCATCAGATGAAGATCTGGCATATGCCGCCAGTAAAGGGTTAAACGGTGGCGAAATACTGCAACGCATCAGAATGTGGGATCAGCAAAACGGCAATAAAGCCGCATATGTGGACGTACAGGCGTTTTGGCGCAACTGGTGTATGCGTGAAGCGGAAAAGGCACCAAAGCGCGTCACGGGGCATTCTAGGCCGATTAACGGGCAATCGACAGAATGGACACCGCCACAGCGTAAAATGATCAGCTTGGAACAGTGGCAGACGATGGGCGATGGTTTACGCACCTATTACAAGCAAAACAGACCGGATGTGATTGCCGAATTAAAAAAAGTTGGTGCTGATGTGTAAAAAAGTGTAGACAGGTGGGAATAAAGCTGGTACGGCTTGTAATTATCACAGCAAAACGGGAGTTTTTAAAATGAATGTTTATGTAAATGAAATCCGCGATTGTCGCACAATGCAAGATATTGAATGGGGCAATTACACAGATGAAAATGGTCGCAGTACATTTTACTGGGCGTCTGTAATAATCAGTCAAGGTGTTGACGGTGTAGCAAAGCGCGAATTGCGTGGCATTTTCCAAACTGATGACCCGCACCGTGGTCGTGCTTTTCTTAATCCAGAAACAGGTCGTTACGCACGAAGCGAAAAGATTGCAAACCAAATTCGTGCGGCGATAGAGTTGAAATTAGCTGTATCGCAAATTGGCCGTTTGACTGAAAAACAAAAAAAGCTGGCCGTCGACTTATGCAAATTGTCAGACGATTTTGAAGCAAAAATCAAATTGTCAAAAGAGGCGGCGGCTTAACAGCCCCGCCTATCACAGCAAAACGGGAGTTTGCAAAATGTTTACAAAGTTAGAAAAGCAGTTGCTTGAACATTATTGGGATTTTTTGGGTGAGGGCAGACTGCAATCATCAGAATGGCCAACCGAATACGAACTTGATGAAAATACAATTCATCCTGACGCGTTGATCGGCGTCAAAGATCTGTCATTTTTAGATATGACCGTTTATCGCGGTGTCATTTCTAGCTTAGTGCAAAAAGGTGTTTTTATTGACGGTGGTGATGATTGGGATTTGCCAGATCATTATGGCGTGTCGCAGTCTGCTTGGCCAAAGTTTATGGATGTTATCACTGCAATGTATGCTTCATTTAATAACAGCGAAGGTTGCGGCGAACGCAATTTAGGTTATTAAAATGCGCTGGTTAGTCGTAACAGCAATCGTGTTATCGGGGTGCGCTAGTCGCGCCCCAATAGCCGATCTGCGCGTCAGCGAAGATAAGGCACAGCTTTATCAGCGTGACGTTAGTGAGTGCCGCGCCTTGGTCGATATGGCCGCAAGGTGGTATGACAGCCCCTATGTGCGCGGTGTAATGCGGGATGATTGTTTAGAGGCACGCGGTCACAGCGTGATACGGTTTAAGCTATGAAGATATGGCAAGAAATATTTGGGCTAGTGTTTTTGCTGGCCGTGGCGTCACTGATGTTTGACGTGTGGGGTCGGGAATATACCATATGGGCTTGGATGTCTGGCAACTGGGGTGTGGTTCAGTGACCAGCTACCCAAAAGGCTTTGTGCCGCCATATTATGTTGACTATACGGTGCCTTGCACCAACTGCTTTGGTGAGGGGCGTTATGAGATCGAAACAGGTAAGCGGGTTATCTGCGAAATCTGTAACGGTAGTGGCGATGTCAAAAGTGACCCGCCAGACGATGAAGATTGACAACAACTGGAGAGAGGAGCAAAGGCCGGTCATTGACCGGCTTTTGTTTTGCGCTTATGGTTTGCAAATGTCATATGTGTTATTCTTCGATAAATTATGTAGATGCCTGCACTGTGGGCGTGACACATATGCGTGCGTTGAGGAAAACAGCGGCACGATCAATTGCACTGAATGTGATGAAATCATATTTGATGCGCGTGATACGTCTGGCACTGTGGTTATATTAGAACTGGAAGAAGAAACGACACACTGATGGCGATACAGTTATTAGCGGCACCATTGGTATTTGTAGGGCGGTTAGTTGTAGGCGGGGCAGTACGCGGTGCGGCTGGTCGCGCTATGGCTGGTGGCATTGATCGTGGTGCAGTAGCGCAAGCGGCGGCAGGGTCGATGTCGATCAACGTCACAAGCAATCTACCTGCGTTTGCGAAAGCCATCGATGCGTTTGGCAAGAACCAGATGCCGTTTGCATATGCGATGGCTATCAATGATACAGCCAAAGATGTACGCGAACAGATCATTGAACGCAGTTGGCCATCAGATGTGACAGTGCGTAACAAACGATTTATGCAAGCCGCATTGACGCCTATCAGCAAACGTAACGCTGATGTATATGCTACCAAGAAAAACCTGCGTGCGGTCGTAGGCAATACGCGCATAAAGATGCAACGCGATTATCTGCAACGTCTTACACAAGGCGGCGTCAAGACGCCACGCGGTAGGCATCTGGCGATACCAAGCAATCAGAACACAGTGCAACGCACAAGCGGCGGTGCAGTGCGTAAAGCAGACAGACCACGCCAGCTATTGAACCGTAAGGGTGTATTCATTCAACGGCTGGTAAAGTCTGGTGATATGGCGATTATGCGGCGCGTGGGCAAGGATCGTTATCCGGTGCAGATGCTGTACCTGCTTGAACCATCAGGGCAGATCAAGAAACAGTTTGGCTTCTATGATGATGCAAACACCACAGCAAGGCGTGCTTTCGGAAACAATTTTGCGCGTGCGTTTAAGCGTGCTAAAGCCACAGCCAAACGAAAAGGTACTTCCAGACGCTAACTTTTACGGGTAACGCGCGACCCCAAAAGATTTCTAGCGACAGAATTTTAACTTAAATCTGGT
>Ga0255759_10000933_pt1 | contig 26461 bp, 34 predicted proteins | sample 101ome_20_FD_179959 | JGI IMG/M metagenome (GOLD analysis project Ga0255759, IMG submission 179959) | Coastal salt marsh microbial communities from the Groves Creek Marsh, Skidaway Island, Georgia - 101404AT metaG (version 2) | ecosystem: Environmental > Aquatic > Marine > Intertidal zone >...
CAAATGCTCCATGTGTAGTAATATATATTTAACAGTTAACAAACACAAGGACCAGACAAATGAACACATATGATCTTAAAACTGTAATGACCTATGCAGTTAGCGCACATTTTCAAAATGGCGAAGAATACAAAAACTATGGTAGTACAACTAACAAAACTATCATACAAAGTCACTTAGGTGAAATTAGTGAAATGCATATGTGTTTTGTTGATCACATTACACAAGAATGTGCAGATATTGCTGACAAGATTATCCAGTACTACAAGGGTCTTACTTTTAAGGCAATGGGTGCTAAAATTAATGATTTCGAACAGCGTGTACTTGCTGTTATTCAAAGCGGTGTAGTGGATCGCAGAGACATTGGTGTGGTTGCTAGTTTGCCAAAAGCATATTTTCGTGCAGTAAAACGTGACGAAACTGATGCACTGATGCGTAAACTAAGCATGAGCAGTGTACATGTAGGTAGTGTAGGTAGTGATATCAGTGACTACATCACTGTGTTGAACTGTAGTTTTATTCAGAAACTGCAATGTTATGTAGTAAATGCAGAAATGAATGGCAACATTGTTTGCTTCTTTACTAAGCATGATGCCGACAATTGGGGTGAAGGTTGTACAATCAAAGCCAAAGTCAAGCGGCATCAGACTAGCAAGTTTCACGGTGGAAAAGAAACTGTGTTAAACTATGTAAAAAAGGTTGACAACTCCTAATAATGTGCTATATTAAAGTATAAGTTGAAGTTAGGAGAGACAAATGCGTATTAAAGGTGCAATGACTATTTTGAATAAACGTGCAAAGTTCTATGGCATGACTACAGAAGAACTTGTTCAGTGGTTAGACAATCGATTAGAAGAAGATGATTATATCGATGAGACAGTCAAAGTCATTTTGGCATATGAAGTTTACAAACAATACCATGGTTATCAGTGGTCTGGTGTAGATCATAAAACTTGGGTAAAAAAGGAAGCGATATAATATGAAAAAGACAATAATTGTAGATTGCGATGGCGTGGTCTTGAACTGGGAGTATGCATTTGACATCTTTATGGAAGAGCATGGTTTCACCAAAGTAAAGGACGCTAGTGTAATTTACAATATTGGTGAACGCTATGGCATTGACAAAGCACAGGGCAAAAAATTAATTAAGATTTTTAACGAAAGTGCTGCTATTGGTTTCCTTCCTCCACTGCGTGATGCTGTTGAAGTTGTAACACGGATGGCAGATGAAGGATGGGAATTTATTGCTGTTACAAGCCTTAGCACAAACAAGTATGCTCAAAAACTGCGTAAGCGTAACTTGCAGAAACTGTTTGGTCATTATACGTTTAAAACTGTAACTTGTCTTGCTACAGGAGCAGACAAAGATAAAGCACTGGAAAAGTATGCCGGTAGCGGATGTTATTGGATTGAAGATAAACCTGAGAACGCACTTGCTGGTGCTAAAGTTGGACTCAAGCCAATACTAATGGAACATGGCTTTAACATGGATAACAAGGACTTTCCCCTTGTGAAGAACTGGAAAGAGATCTATGAAATTGTATCAAGTGAAGGGTAATGGTGTAGTTCGTACATTTAAAGATGTATATGATGCCATTGACTACAGAGATAAATTAGACGCAAATTATGTAAATAATATTGAGTTTAAACAATCGAGTGTGTGGAATCCAATGACCATGTACAAGTTAATTATGGATGAGAACCATAATCCACTGCAAACGTTACCCAAGCCTACTAGACATATGACTATGCAAACACTAGCACTGATGTGGAGTGTTGTGTTTGGTGTTTACATGAGCAGTTTTATCATGTTTGGTATAAGCGCACTAGCACATGTATTGTTTATTCTAGCAATAGTTTACACTTATGGCATATTTAATGGTGCAACAAACCGTACAGGTTTTGATTTGCGTCCAGGATATCACAGTGTAAGCAGAACAAGACAAAGTATGTGGATAAACGGTAAACGTATCGAATTAGATCCACAGGATCCAGGGGGCGAGCATGAATAAAGCAGAACGTATTGCTAAAAGTGAAGCCGCAAGAGCAAAACGTCGTAAACTAAAAGACACACTATTTGACTGTGCTCTTAGGAAATTTAGACGTTTACGCAAACTTCGTCGCTTGGGTAAACGCAACACAACAATTTAGGGGATAAGTGTTACGGTAGCACGGCAGGCTCCAACCCTGCAGGCGTGGGTTCGACTCCTACATCCTCTGCCAAAAATTTAGTCACAAAAAAAGAGCCTTTTGGCTCTTTTATTATTAAAATATTTATTACTTCAGTGCAATAGTTATTGTTGTGCCTGTGTTGTCAGGATCACCCCAAACTGGAATATGGTAAAATTCTGGCGGATCTTGTGCCAGAGCCACATCCCAAAAACCTGATGGGATTTGACTTCCTGTTACTGCAGTAGGAATTACCCAATAAGGTGCACCGCTGCCTGTGTATTGATTGACATCTTCAAAGTTGGTTATTTTAGTTCCGCCATTCCAATATGCTAGATCTGAACTGCCTGGCGCATTAGCATTTTTTTCAGTGTACATAACTGCGTTGATCCAAATATTTCTATCTGTGCTAGAATCTACATAGTACTCATTAACTAACACAACTTTAATATCCTCGGTTACACTACCGTCTGAGTTTGAATCTGCAAGTCCGGTTGCTTCAAAACTTACTACCTGTGGACTGTCTTCGCTGGTAGCAGTGATTTCTACTTCAGTAGCAACCTGTGTACCTCCTACAAAAATATTTGCTTTAGCATTTTCACTACCTGCACTATCCTGCCAACATTGGATAGCAAATCTGTAATCTGTTGCCATTTATCAACTCCGTTTTATATTTGTTATATACAAGTTTATTTATCTCCATAGATGTCTAAAACTTCTATTACTGCAGGATGTCTTTCGATATCACGATGATCGAATTCACATACACTGATGTACTCACTATCTCTATAGCAGTTAAACAGTTGTTGGAAATCTATAAGTCCATTCTCGTGTTCTTTGCGATCTGTTTGTGCAATGTCTCCTGTAATAACCATACGGCTTTCATCGCCTATGCGTGTTAGTAGCATCTTCATTTGATTAGGTGTAGCATTTTGCATCTCATCTGCAATTACCCAAGCGTTTTTAAAAGTTCGGCCCCGCATGAATGCTAATGGGCTAATTTCAATAACCCCCTCTGTAATCATGGTTTGTATTTGCTTGGCATTGTAGTATTCACGCACTACATCAAATATAGGTTTAGTCCAGGGTTCCATTTTAGCATTTAAGTCGCCGGGTAGGAAACCGTGTTTTTCATCGTCAACACCCACTGCTGGTCTAGTAATAATAATACGCTCTATTGTTCGTTCTTTTAATGCTTTAACAGCCGCTAGTACAGCCAGCATGGTTTTGCCAGTGCCTGCAGGTCCTGTTGCAAATATAATAGTTTGATCTGGATCTAAGAGTTTTTTGATATACTCTCGTTGGTTAGGATTGCGTCCATGAATATGAACTTCTTTTTGCTTCTGTGCTTGTGGTAGGTAGTGAACGTTTGACTCGAGGTATTCAGCGTGTGTTTGCGCCCGCTGACGCTGTTTACGATTTCTTTTACCCATTGTATATGCTATCTCCTGTGTAAGTTATAGAGAAGCATACGAGTTGCTTGAATGTGCATGAAGACTGTAGTGCCTCCCTTTCAATATTACTTACGATGTTATGCAAATCATTAAGTATTCATATTATTATTATATGCGTATATAATAGATAAATAATTTTATGCTCCCAGAATATATATTTTACACAGGTGTCCCTGGCAGTCGCTGGAGCGGCATTGCACAGGAAATAAAATCCTTAGGTCAATATAACTGCACAGATCGCAATGACAAACGTGTATACAAACATGGCGACTTCAGTGGACACTGTGATGCGTACTTTGGTACAGGCATGGAGTTTCCTGCTAACCCTGCTGAAGGTGGACTAGAACGAGATAACTTAGATGCGCCGTTCACTGATAAAACTGGCACTAAACTCATTATGAGTCATGAGTGGCCCTACTACTTCAATGAAATACAAGCACGTTATCCCAATGCTTGGATACAACTTGTTTACAGACCAGACTGGGCAAGTTTTCTGTGGTGGAAACAAGCAGGTGGTTTTAACATTACATATCCAAACTATGATTGGTATGAAACTGATTATTTAATGACAAAACGTATAGAAGAACAGAATCAACTTATACTTGACTTTGGACAACGGCATATGTTAAAATGGATACAACATAACAAACACGAAGATATTTTTATTGCAACCTACAAACCATGAATCATAAAATTTTACATAAACTAGAACAAATGATACACACCAGTCCACAACTGTTGCGTGATGCTCAGAAACTAAGACATGCAATACAGGGTACATTTGATATTGACATTAATACAGTTGAATACAATCACATTGGTGAACTAGTGGATGCAATTGATGATAAGGTTTTGGACAATTACTTTAGACATCACTGGCATGGCGAAATAAGCAAGTACAAGTACAGTGGACCGGCACTCATTGATGAAATTAATAGTTTGAAACCTCGGCGTGTGCTAGATATTGGTTGTGGCTATCACGAGTTTAAAGGCAAGATTGATAACATTGTTGGCATTGATCCATACAACAGTGCGGCAGACTATGAAGTAAAACTACTAGATTACAACCCTGCTGAAAAGTTTGATGCAACACTAGCACTGGGCAGTATTAACTTTGGTAGCACAGACAAGATTTATGCAGAACTAGAACATGCTGTAAGTCTGTGTAATCCAGGTGCAGTAATGTTCTTTAGAGCAAATCCTGGACTACCACATGATGAAGCAGACAGACCTGTAGGTAAAAATCATAGTCGTTGGATTTACTTTTATCCCTGGGACAGTAATTTTATCGTAAACTGTGCTGATCAACTTGGTGTAGACATTCTTGACATACGCACAGACTCACACAGAAATAGATTGTATTTTGTATGGCGCACCAAGTAAAAAATTACATCTATTTCAAAGGCGGAAGTTGGGGAGACATAGTCACACGAATTGTCAATAACGGAGGCTATCCTAATCATGCAGACGAAATACTTTTAAAAGACAGATGGCATCAATTTGATTTAAAAAAATTAAATTCTATGGGTTTAGAAACACTAGGTGGACATAATTTAAGCGCACTCGATTTGCATTTAAATAATTTTCAAATTACTATAAAAGATCCATCAATACAAAAAATAGCCGCTGATAGATTTCAAGTTGTTAACAATTTGAACATTGATCAAATTTTTAAAGTAGTAAAGCAATACTACCCAAAAAAACTTGAAAATACTATTAGACAAATGGATATGAAAAATCAACTTGAACTTTTGGGAAAAAAATATAAATTCGATAGACAAATTAACGCAACGCCTATAGACTTGAGTAATATTTTTGATAGAGAAAGCCTATTAACTTTACTACAAAGTCACTTTACTTTTGATCATACAGTTGCAAAACAACTATACGACGACTGGCATTCAAAACAAGTACAATTTGGATTTGTTCCTAATAAATAAAAACATACAACAACTAACGGTGAAAGCGGAATGCTGTAAGTTCAGTTGTTGACTTCCTAACAATTTAAAAAGGCGCAGGGTGCAACTGTACACCTGCGATTTCTCTATGACTGAAATATATGCTCTCGTAGCAGGTACATTATACGGACTATTAATAGGCATCATCCCAAGTGCTGGTGCTACTACTGGACTTGTGGCACTGTTTGGATTCATTGCATACTTTGTAAATGATCCTTACTTGGGTGTTATCTTTTGTATGGCAGTAGTAGCGGCTAGTACAACAGGAGACACATACACAGGAGTGTTACTGGGTATACCAGGTGCCAACAGCGCCGCGGCAACAATGGTAGATGGTTTTCCACTTGCACAACGAGGCGAGGCAACTTATGCTATAACAGCAGCAGTTACCACAAGTACTATCAATGGACTGTTGTGGGGAACACTAACATTTGCACTGTTGCCCTGGTACACAAATTTATTAATGATCTTGGGTATTCCTGAACTGTGGGCATTCACTATATTAGCATTAGCGACTGTTGGTTTTGTAAGCAGTCGTTGGTGGATCCGCAGTTTAATTGCTATAGCGGTTGGTATTGGTTTAGGTTTTGTGGGTACAGATCCCACTACTAATGCTGACCGTTATACGCTTGGATGGGATTACTTAGGTGCTGGTATACAACTTATGCCATTGGTAGCAGGATTGTTTGCAGTGCCAGAACTTGTTGACGGACTAAAGCGTAGACTCAGTACCAGTGACAGTACAGACCAACTTGGACAAACTGTTAGAGGTGTACAAGCAGTATGGCATAATAAATGGGATGCACTACGAGGCGGTTTTATAGGTGCGTTTATTGGATTACTTCCTGGACTAGGTGGTGCAATGGCGGACTGGATGGCATATGGTTCAACAGTTGCTGCTCATCCAAACGACAAGTTTGGTAATGGAAACATCAAAGGCGTCATAGGACCAGAGGGTGCTAACAATGCACAAAAGGCTACATCAATGATTCCTACTGTTCTGTTTGGTATTCCTGGTGCTCCATTTGCGGCTGTTATTATGGCACTGTTTATGTATTTGGGATTTGAATTAGGCACACCAGACTTGGCATATGATGAAAGATTTTTTGACAGTTTAACATTTGGCTTTATGTGGGCAACTGTGCTAGTAGGGATACTGTGTTTGTTATTCACACGTTACATTAGTGCTATTACCCGTGTGCCATACAAATACTATTTTCCATTGTTACTTGTGTTTATTACTTGGGCATGTGTTCAGTACACAGGTGGTTGGGAAGATTACTTTATTCTTGCAGTGTGTAGTGCTTTAGGCATACTGTGCAAAAGATACAAGTTCAGTAGACCAGGACTTGTAATAGGATTTATACTAGCAGAGCGTGTAGAGGCTCTAACACTACAGTTAACAACACTGTATTCAATTGATATGTTGATTACACGACCAATATTTGTTATACTTGTAATAGTAACCACGGGTGTGTTTGCTTGGGGTATAACTTCAAAACGGAGATTAGATTATGCGTAAATTACTAATGAGTCTAGCCATTGTGCTGGGCATGACCACAACAGCAAGTGCAGATTATACATTTGTTGTTCCACAAAAACCAGGCGGTGGTACCACTGTTTGGGCAGAGATTGTTGCCAAAGAACTTGAACCGTTCTTAGGTGAGAGGATCATTATTAAAACTATCCCAGGCGCCCGTGATATTCCTGGCTTTAATGAGTTCCACAACAACCTACAGTATGATGATAAAACTGTAATGGTGTCACATGGCGGCAATGGTGTAAGTTTTCTTCAAGAAGAAGTAGACTATAATTATAGCGATTACGAAAGTGTTGGCTTAATGAACTTGGATATTATTACAGGCATTCGCAAAGACTATAGTGCAAGCGATAAAATTAGTTTTGCAGCAGGTTCAGGCATGGTACCGGAAGCATTTGCAATTACAATGCTTATGTGTGGTCCGCGACTCTCAATGGATGAGTATGTAGCATGTTTTGATAAACATGTAACTTGGGTAAGTGGCATGAGTGGCGGTGAACGCCGTTTAGCATTTAAACGTGGTGAACTAAATGCTACTCGTGAAAATCCAGCGGCATACAAAAAACATGTTGAATCTAACCCAGATGCAGAAGTTTGGTTTACACATGGTATACTAGATGCTGCAAGCAAAAGTCATGTAGACGATCCTAACTATCCTGGACTACAGTTTGAAATACTTTTTGAACACATGTATCGTGTGCCTGCAACAGAATGTGGCGAAATGTATACAGCATACAAACTTGTGAAAAGTTTCCGTGATGGTATGCAAAAAGCATTATGGGTAAGCAAAGACAATCCTAACAGAGATCATCTTGTAAAGTCTCTTACAGCAATGAGCCGTGATGTAAAATCAGTGGCTAACATTCAAGCAAAAGTTGGTAACTATGATTGGCTAGTGGGTGATCAAGGAAATAATCAGCGTGATGTGCTAATGACTTTTGTAACACTACCAGCACTCCAAAATCTAGTAAAGTTTAACACAGAAGCACTTGGACTTAAGAGTGTACTTAAACCAGAACTAGTTAAATGACAGTATTGATTTCAGGCGGAGACAGTTTTACAGCAGGTACAGAATTGCCTTCGCCTGAACATGCTTGGCCCGCACTACTAGCAGAGCGTAAACAATGGAATCATTGTGCTACAGCAATACCAGGTAACAGTAATAGTGCTATCAGACGCACTGTAATGAACGCTATACACAAATATAAATCAGAAGATTTATATGTTGCGGTAATGTGGAGTTTTCCTAATCGTTATGAATTTAGATTTGCATATGATACAGGTCAACGAGACAGTCCTTGGTATAATATTAACCCATTTACACCTCCAGAATTTACACAAAAATCTCACAAAACAAATGCCGATCAACGAGGTATTTCTGACTTTGTAGACAGTTATGTAAAAAATATAGCGATAACCTCATATTGGGAATTATATACAAGTTGGAGTGAAATAGTATTTCTGCAGAGTTATTTAGAAAATCTAGATATTCCTTATACATTTATGCATGTTGACGACAGTTTGTTTGTATGTGATGATTTAGATCAAACACTGCGTACATTAAGAGAAACAATACACTGGTTTGCCACAGATGAAGGAATGTATGACTGGGCAAAACGCACAAATCAACCTTTTTATACAACTCATCCTAGAGAGTCAGCACACATAGAATGGATAAATATGTTATACGATAGGATAACATAATGGATATTGTTGACATCATCAAAAATACAAAAAAGATTTATATGAGTGAATCAAGTCTTGAAACAATGATGGATATTGAGCGTGTGCTTGATAGTTTGGACATCTACGCATTTAAGAACTGGAAAAAAGGCGAACTAGTTGAAGGGCCTATTCTTAAAAAGCATTGGGTAGAATCAACATTTATGTGGCCCAAGAAAGCAATGCCTGATCCAGATGGTGCAAAGCGTTTACTAGGATATAATGGTGTTGTAACCTATGAACAGGCTAAACTAAAAACTCCTGTTAAAGTAGAAGAATATGATGATTTTCGTCCGGGCACTCGTAAGCCTAAACTTCGAGAAGATCCTGTTTGGCTAGTAAAAATCAAACTACCAATTGAACTTATTAAAGAGTTTAAAGAAGGCTATACAGAAGTTGAAGGCAAAGACATTGACCTACAAGAACTAGATGATGCCTACGAAGAAGGACTAGATCAAAGTGAACTAATGAATGTGGAAACAGAGGACGAAAACGATGGCGCTTGATCCACAGGACCTAGAAGGTCGCATTGAAGATACAATTCACTTTGATGAGTATAAGCCTAAAATGGGCAAAGATGATGCAGTCATTGTTGCTACCTTTAAGGTGTTTGGCAAACAGCCTGCACTTGACCTAGAAAACTTTATTGAAATGGGCTATGACTGGGTAATTGATGCAGAAACTAGTGCAGGTGAAATCAGTGAAGGTCGTTACATTGTTTTTGTAGAAGCAGAACGCAGAACTAGTTATCCACGTAACTTTATGAGTTTAATCTCAGATTTAAAAAATTTAACAGACGTGGAAGATTGGCGTATGGTTTACTACGAAAGACCAGACACCAAAAAGAATCCAGTACAACCTTTGAATATGGATACACTAAACAGTATTCCACTTAGTCCTAAAAAATACAGAGACGGCAAACTTGCTGCCGCGGCAATGGAAAGTATTCTAAATACAGCAAGAGTTCCACGAAGCAGTGGTGATCTACAAGAATTTAAGACATATCAACAAAAGGATAGATAAATGGCTGCAGAAAATTATGTAACTTGTTTGGAAATGATTCTACATCACGAAGGCGGTTATGTCAACCATCCACAAGACCCAGGTGGTGAAACTAATTTGGGTGTAACAAAACGTGTATATATGGATTTTGGTGGCACTAAAGACATGAAGGATTTAGTGCGCGAAGACGTTGAACCAATCTACAAACAAAACTACTGGGATCGTATGCGTTGCGATAGTGTACCAGCAGGTTTAGATTTGTGTTTGTTTGATTTTGGCGTTAACGCTGGAACAGGTCGCAGTGCAAAGTATTTACAAACAATGATTGGTACTACTGCAGACGGTGGTATTGGTCCTAACACTCTAAAGTGTTTGGATGAGTATATCGAGGAAAATGGCTTAGAAGCAACAATTACAGAGTTTCAAAGTCGCAGACAGGGCTACTATGAAAGCCTAAGCACATTTAAAACATTTGGCAGAGGTTGGACTCGTCGTGTAGAGGAAACAACTGAAGCCGCCCTTGATATGATTTAGGAGAGAAACATGGGTTTTGCATTTGACACACCAAACAATCCTTATAATGAAGCAATGAGTGAAGCAGATATTGACACATGGTGGGCAAGCAAAGATAGAACAATGCCAGCAGGCTGGGATGACGCACACGGATATGTAATGCGTGATATAAGCAGTCGCATTCCAAAAGGGCATACTATCAAACACGGCATTAATGATGCAGGTAACAAATACTTTTTAACAATTTCAGGACCAAACATTAACAAAACTTGGAGTTAATTTGAGTCAATTAAATTACAAACCTACTAGTTGTAAGAATTGTGGACACAGTAGTCACTGTGGCAAACCCTACTATAGAGAAGAACGCAACTACCAAGGTGGACATGAAATTATAGAAGTTTGTAAGCAGTGTAACTGCACTAAATGTGAAAGGAGTTATCAAGATGCTTAAAGCATGGATTGATTCACGTAGAAAAGAACGCACCACTTGGGACGGTGCAATGTTAGTAGCCGTAGGATTAATGATCCTGTTTATGGCACCACTTGCTAAAATTGCTGCAGGTATTGCAATTGCATATGGTGCATGGACTATTTGGAAGAGCGAGTAAATGGCTCGTGTGTATCTGCTTGTTATTGTATTAGGTGTACTGGGCGGTGTGGGATTCGGCGCTTGGAAATACTACACGGATACACAACAGCGGATACAAACACTAGCAGAAAACAACGCTAAATTGGAAACTGCACTAGAAACCAGTGAAGCAAGTATTAATGAATTGCAGTCTCAAGCAGAGCAGTCTGCACAACTAACATTACAACTACAAAATGATTTACAAAAAGCAGAAGCATATGGAGACAATCTCCGTAACAGACTAAGACAATTGGATTTACTTGCAGATGCAATGGCAAATCCTAAAAATCTAGAAGGACGTATGAATGGCGCAACAGCAAAACTATGGCGTGAAATCATGGGCGAAACTGGCAATGATAATGGCGGCGGCAGGGATCTTCCTAACTGGCTGCAGTCGACTCCAACCGGAACCGGAGATCAAGACAGTAACCAAGATTCAGCGGATAACAGTACCAGTAGTAGCCAGACCCAAGCCAATTGATCTAGTTGACACACAGGTATATGTAGTCAACAAAGACAATCTTGAGGAGTTTATTGCAGAGTTTACTGATCAGAACGGTGAACTTGCTTTTGTTGCGTTGAGTATTGATACATATGAAAATTTGGCACTTAACATAGCAGAACTGCGTCGTTATATCAATCAACAAACAGAAATTATTGTCTACTATGAAAATTCGATGAAGCCAGATGAGACATCAGACAACAACCAAAAAACTAATACAGACTAACACTCGGTACGGCAATATGCTATACATTGACGGAGATCCTACTATAGGACGTTCGTTAGAATTGTATGGCGAATACTGTCATGCGGAAGTAGAAGTAATCAAAAGTTTAGTAAATGAGGATAGTTGGTTTATTGATATTGGTGCAAATATTGGCACTCACACAGTGGGTGTCGCTCCCTATGTAGATCGTGTTATAGCATTTGAACCTGACCTGGACAACTTTGATGTACTGGTAAAAAATTGCAGTGGGTGTGCTTGTGCTAATGTAAGTCCAACAAGACTAGCACTTAGTGACATGATGTCAGAAACTAGCACACAATTTGATTATGGAAAAACTACACTAGCAACAGGTGCAGACATTAAAACTGCGCCTTTTGACATGCTGGGTATTCCTAAAGCGGATTTTATAAAAATAGATGTTGAAGGCATGGAAGTAAATGTGCTATATGGTATGCGTAATACACTAGCAACACACAAACCAAGTTTACTAATTGAAATGCAGGATCCTACACGATATAGTAGAATATATGACTACTTAAAAGGGTTTGACTACTATATGTATTGGATGCCTATAGCAACTTATAATATAAGCAATCATAAAAATAATAAAGAAGATGTATTTGGTCCGCAACACGGAGTTATAAACTGGCTTTGTAGTGCAACAGTGTTAAATACAACACTACAAGCAGTTGTTGATAAAGACGACACTGTTGAAAGAATGGTTTGGAGGAGAAGCCAAGATGTGGGAAATGATGGAAAGGATGGCGGCTGATCGCCTCTGGATCTACACAGCCGTAGCAGGGTCATTATTTGGCGCAGCATTTTTGTTTTGGTTCAAAGATACAAAAATGGCAATATGGGCTGTGGGCAAGTTTGATCGCACACTGGAATACCTTGCCATCCGTTGGGGATGGACCTGGTTACAAAACGATCCAAATGCGTGGCGTGTAAAGTATCCAAAGATTACAAGTAAAATAGATGAAATAGAAGCAAGATTAGATAAACTCGAGGAGAAAAACAAATGAGTTGGTGGAGTTCAGTAACAAAAGCAGTATCAGGTGCAGCCAGCACTATAGCCGATACAGCAACAGATGTAGGTAATACTGTCGCAAGTGGAACAACTGATGCTGCTAACACAGTAGCACAAGGTACAGTTGATGCCGCTAACACAGTAGCACAAGGTACAGTTGATGCTGCAAATACAGTAGCAGATGGAGTGGTTGATGCTGCCAATGCAACAGCAAAAGCAACTACAGATGCTATAAACACAATTAACAGTCAAGTGCTACGTCCAGCAACACAGAGTACAGTGGACAGTTGGAATAAGGCGGCACAAGGTGCGCAGATCGGCTGTGATGAGTTTACAGCAGGATGTGTTACAGCAGGACTTGCATTTGAAGCAGGCGCAGAACTAGTAGGTCAAACACTTGTAGAAGTAGGTGAATACTTGGAAGCAAACATTTGCACAATTACTATTAGCGCAGCAATCTCAGGTGCATTTGCGGCAACACTAAACAATCCAGCCACAGAGGAAGAAACCACAGCAATGTTTGCTCCAATGTGTGCAGACACAGCAGCAATGGCAGCAGAAGGTGCAATAGACCAAGCAGTAATCATGACAGAGTGTAACAGTGTTTGTGCTTATCTTGTGAACATACTTTGGGCCATCCCAGATGTCAAAGAAGGTGTGGGCGGAAACAAGGATGTACTTATAAGTACTCTTGCAACACTACTAGCAATGGCAATCAGTGAAGCACCGTGGGCATATGTAAGTCCACAAACAGCAAGTTTGGTTGTTGCAGGTCTTGTGGGATATGTAGTAGCAAGTTTATGTTGCACAGGTAAACTACCAACAGCATAAAAAAAGCCAAGGAGAGAAAAATGGCGGAGGAAGTAAAAGAAGCAGGTTACCATCCTGCTGACACAAACGGAGATGGCAAAGTCTCTCGTAAAGAAGAAGAAATGTATCTAGAGTTCAAGCGTAGAGAACTTGAAGATGCAGACGCAATGCGTGATGCACAGCGTAAGATGGCATGGTTTGCACTGTTTGGTATGCTACTATATCCATTTGCTGTGGTACTTGCAGTATTGCTAAACCTTACACAAGCGGGCGAAATACTAGGCAGTATGGCTAGTGTTTATTTTGTTTCAGTTGCGGCAATCGTTGCTGCATTCTTTGGTGCTCAAGCAGTGGGTGCTGCAAAGAAAAAGTAAATTTACATATTAGTCCTAGTGTAGTATAATTACAGTATATGGATTATTATACAGTACTAGGACTAAAACCCACCTGCAGTCCTGAAGAAATTACCCAAGCGTATCGACGACTAGCAAAGGAACACCATCCGGATCAAGGCGGCAATGTAACACGGTTCCACGAAATTAGTGAAGCATACGAAGTGCTAAAAGATCCTCATAAACGAGCAATGTTCGATCATAAACATAGCCGCCGTGTAAATATAAACACAGGTAATATGGATAGTGTATTTGATGACATGTTTACTGTGTTTGGCAGTGCAGGATTTCATCCTAGTAAACGTGAATATCATCGTGCAAAAATAAACAAAAATCTTGCTATTACAGTTGAATGTTCGCTCGAGGAAATATTAACTGAAAAAGAAAAAACTATAAGCATAAAACACACCAACGGTAGTAGACATTTAGTAAACATTAAAATACCCGCAAGTGTTAACAATGGTACAAAAATAAAATACAGTGGTCTAGGTGATACATCAAATAAAAATTTGCCAGCAGGAGATCTAACTGTAACTGTTCGTTTAATAGAGCACGATAGATTTCAACGTGACGGATACGATCTAAAACTGCACTTGACAATCAATGTCTGGGATGCTATAATTGGTACTGTAAGACAAGTAACAACTTTAGATCAAAAACTTATTAATCTCACTATACCTGCAGGTACGCAGTATGGTGCTATCCTTAAAATTCCTAATCACGGTTTATATAAAAAAGCAGACACGAGAGGAAATCTGCTAGTACAAATATTAGTAAAAATACCTGAAAATTTAACTGAGCAACAGTTAAATATATGCACAAAATTACGAGATGGAAAATGAAAACAGCAAGAGAAGTAGATAAAGCATTAGAAGTTGCAGAACAGATAGCAGACAAATATGGACATACCTATATTAGCACTGAACATATGCTATTGGCTATTCTAGGCAATCCAGACTTTCACATGATAATAACTGATTATGGATGTGATGTTCAAAATTTAATGGATGATCTAGAAAGTCACATTGTTAAGACATTTAGTGTAGTTAATACAAAGAAGTCTGGTGTTAAAACACAGGCACTGGAGCGTGTGTTTAATCGTAGTCTTACTAGTGTGCTTTTTAGTGGCAGAGAGATTGTTACACTACTAGATATTTTTATTAGTATTATGACAGAGAACAACAGTCATAGCAGTTATTTCTTAATGAAGTACAATGTAAACAGAGAGGAGTTTATTAAGTTCATTAAAAAGAATAACAGACATCAAGCGTTGGCTACACAAAAAGAACAGTATTTAAATGGTATTATAGACGAGTATTGTACAGATCTAAATGCACTTGCTGATCAAGATGAAATAGATCCTGTTATTGGTAGAGATGATGTCATTGATGATATCACACAAACATTTGCACGCCGCAATAAAAGTAATGTGCTTATGGTAGGTGATCCTGGTGTAGGTAAAACTGCGGTAGCAGAAGGACTTGCTGTAAAGATTGTTAATAAAGAAGTTCCTGAGTATTTACAAGACCATACTGTATATAACTTGGATGTGGGCACTATGCTTGCTGGAACACAGTATCGTGGACAGTTTGAAGAACGTGTTAAAGAAGTGTTGGAAGCATTAATTCAAAAACAAAAGTGTATACTATTCATTGATGAAGCACACACACTAAAAGGTGCAGGCACAGGAGGTAATGGCGGCACAGACTTTGCTAACATGCTAAAGCCTTACCTAGGCAGGGGTAAACTCAAAGTAGTTGCAAGTACTACCTGGGAAGAATACAATAGCAGTTTTGAAAAAGATCGTGCGTTGATGCGTCGCTTCTATCATATTACTATAGACGAACCTTCACCAGAACTAGCAAAAACTATTCTTACTAATAGTGCAAAATATTATGAAGAATTTCATAAATGTAAGTTCACACATGCCGCTATAGATAGTGCAGTCGATTTAAGTGTGCGCTACTTAACAGACAAGCGTTTACCCGACAAAGCATTTGATATGATTGACAGTGCGGCGGCTAAACAACGTAGACTTGGCGTTAGGAAACCCATAATTGACAAACAAAACATACTGGAAGAAATTAGCAAGTACGCTAAAATTCCTATTGCACAACTGGACAATGACGATGTAAAAATTGTACCTAGTCAAATTGAAGATCGTATCAAGGGCAAAGTATATGGTCAGGATCTAGCAGTAGATAGCGTATTGGATAAAGTGTGGGTTGCTAAAGCAGGACTAAACAAACGAGACAAAACACTGGGTGTATTTGTGTTTACTGGCCCTACTGGTACAGGTAAAACAGAACTTGCTAAACAACTTGCAGATGCAAACAGTATGAAACTGTTACGCTATGACATGAGTGAATACCAAGAGCGTCATACAGTAGCACGTTTTATCGGTGCTCCTCCTGGATATGTAGGATACGAAGATAACAACCTAAGTGGGGGACTACTTATTCGTGACATTGAACGCAATCCGCATAGCGTAATACTATTCGATGAAATTGAAAAGGCACATCCGGATGTAAGTAATGTACTGTTAAGTTTAATGGATGAAGGCTTTGTTACAGGCTCAAACGGTAAACGTGCTGATGCTCGTAATTGTTTTGTTGTACTTACTACTAACTTAGGTGCCGCTGATGCAGAGAAGCGTGTCATTGGATTTGGGGATACAGAATACCATGATGAAGCAGTTGATGATGCATACAAAAAATTCTTTGCACCGGAGTTTCGTAATCGTATTGACGCAGTGTGTAAGTTTGGTGCTCTTAATGAAGTTGCAAAACGTAAAGTGTGCCTAAAGTTTATTCAAGAATTGGAACAGCAACTTCGCGACAAAGGCGTTACACTAAACGTAGACGAACCTAGCATTGACTTGTTACTACAAGAAGGTTATGATGAACGCATGGGTGCAAGACCAATGGCAAGGACTATTGATCATAAACTTCGTATGCCTATTGCTAAAAAATTGGTTGACAAAGACCCAAACGGCTGTAAAATTAAAATAAGAAATGTAGATAATACGCTATTGATAAAATTTAGGTATGCAGATGGAAGCACAACAGAAGTTGGAGGCGCTGAGCAATCAGTACAATCTGACGCTAGAACATAACGATAGGGTATTTTACAACAAATATCTCTATCGTTTAAGTGTGTTTATGTACAGATACGCATATCCAGATATTGTCAAAGTTCCTACTGTAGATGAATGGGGATGGATAGTTGATACTCGCTGGCGTACTAGTTTTGCACATACTGTAAGACGGTATGCAGATAAACAAGGCGATAGAATCCGCATAGAACACCAGACTCTAAACTACTACACAAATGACATTCCGTCAATTGAAAAATTAATCAAGTACATTAACAGACTAAATGCAAAGGCAGATGATCCTTTAGATTTAATGCTTGACATAAAAGGCATTAGATACTATCCCGGAAGTGTACTAGAACGTAACATACACTATCGCAAAAAACGTTTACCATATGGAAAATTCCGTTTTCAATTAATTGGGGAGCGTATGTCTGGTGAACAATACCAAAATTGGTGCGATTGGGCAAGACAATATCCAGACAGTATTAGGCTAAAACCTAACACAGTTTATAGAAGATGGGGTACATGGTGTGGCGAACCTATAGGACATGTAATAGATGAACGTATGCTACAACTTGTACAATTTAAACTAGGGTCAAACATTAATAAAATCATTGAATTTAAACTAAGGGAAACTATAGAAAATGATGACTGAAGGCTTACTTAAAACTCTAGTAGAACGCAAACTTATTACAGAGAATACGCTAGTGTATGCAAATGTAAAAAGTAAAGGACTTGGCGGCAAAGATATTTTTATTAAAAAAGATGTATATTGGTATCCTGGTATGCCTGCTGGTGCTATCCACGATATTGAAGGCATGACACCAGAGCGGTTTGCTAAGGCATATAACATAAAACCAGATGGCACATACAAAGAATATAAAAAACGTGGGCGTAAGCCTAAACATGAGTTGGCATAAATATAACAACAAGGAGTTATATTATGGCTAAACTCAATGAACAAATGTTAGTAATCAAAGTAAGTGAATTACTACGAGACAATCAAGAAGCAACTCCGCCACTTGACCCAGAAGTACTTGCACAGTTAGAAGCAGTGATTGGCGAACTTGCAGGACCAGGTAAAGTAGTAGAACTTATTCAGGAATAAAAATGCCAGCAACAACCAGCACTACATTACTAGCAACAACAACTTTTGGTACTAGCGCAGGCAACTACGATGGTAGTAGCACTAGTTTTAATGGTGACAAGGTAAAAGGTGATGGATACTATGGATTTAGTGATGGTGTACACACAGTGCAAACTCGTGTTACAGCATTTGTTGGCACACTAAAAATACAAGGTTCACTGCAAAAAGATCCAGCCAGCACAGACTGGGTAGACATCAATGACATTGTTATTGGTGATGGTAGTACAGCAATTACTAACAGTTACTTTAACAACTTTACAGGCAATTTTGTTTGGATCCGTGTAACAGTTAGTGATTTTACTGCTGGCACTATTAACAACATTTACATGGCGCACTAATGAGTTACATTCGTTTTACAGCAAGTAGTTTAACAGAAGATCAGCAGGATGCTATTGCAGCAGTGGTTGATCTATTTTGTGAGACTGCGGTGTTTGAAGATGACGATAGTGATTGTACATATTATGAAACAGAACTAGGACAAAGTCTAGAGTTTGCCCTAGCAGAAGATTTAGATGAACGTGTAGTGGAAGCAATTTGTGATACACTAGGCAAACACATAGAAGATTTTACAGTAGAAGCAACCGGTCAATAAGGACCAGTATCGATGATAATATGGCTGTTCGATCGAAGAAACCAATACGGATTTCTTCCTAACTTAGTCAAAGATGAAACACTAGAACCTAATACTAGTGCTTGGTGGGATCTCTGTCTTACACCGCCCTATAGTTATGACTTTACATTCTTAAGATATTGTAAACTGGATAAAGTTCCTCAGCATACTAGTCTTGTCAGTGACTACATGGGTAACACGCAAAGTGCTTACTATCCTATTTGCTTGAACTTTTTTGATCCTGAAATTGACTACCTAGATCTAATGGATGAGAAAAGTTACAGGCGTTTTTGTAACGGCGACTTTAAAGTGTTGTTCTATTACAAAGAAGGTGATAATCCGGATCCTGAGATTAATGACAGTCTCACAAGAATGTATAGTAAACACAATATAAGTCCCGACAGTATACGCTTTGTGACAGGAAATTACAAACTTAATAACCAAAAACCGTTTATATACTTTCCAGATCTTGAACTACACTATAGATATATTCAGATACTGGAAAATCAATATGTCAAAAAAATTAATCTGAAAACTAGAGAAAAAAAGTTTACTTGTCTAAATAGAGTAGATAAGTTATGGCGTAAAATTTATTGTAGTTTTATCTTTCAATTAGGTTGCGCAGATAAAGGATACTTTAGTTACAATGGTTACAAATACCAAACAAGTCATACAGGATTACACAACTATGAAGACTGGAATGATTATGATGACACGTTGGTGCAGGATATATTAACTTTTGAAATGCACATGCCTTTTAAGTGCGATGATCTGTCAGACAGCGAACAAAACAATCACAAGTTGGTAAATTATGATTTTTATCAAAATGCTTATTTTAACTTTTGTACAGAAACACATTTTGACAACGAAACAATTTTCTTGACAGAAAAAACATTTAAACCTATACTAAACTTACAACCATTTTTACTAGTAGGAAATCCTGGAAGTTTAGATCTGCTGCACAAACTAGGTTACAAAACTTTCAGTGATGTAATAAAAGAATCATATGATGAAGAACTTGATCATAAAGAACGCATGAGTATATTATTAAAAATAAGTTACGATTTGTGCATGCTTAGTGATAGACACCATACAAGAATACAAGATATTATTAAGGATGTGCTAATACATAATCAGCAACACTTCCTAAGTCCTAAAGTAAATCGTATTAATGGACTCTTAAGAGAATTGGAATACAATGACTAAAATACATTTTATGACACCCTGCTATGGTGGGCAAATAACAGAAGTATGTTTTAGCAGTTATCTGCAATGGACAATACTTGCCATGCAAAACAATTTGAACTTTCAAGTTGACACACTAAGCAATGAAAGTAATGTTAATAGAGCTCGTAATAGTTGTGCGGCAAAGTTCCTAGCAGGAGATGCAACACACCTAATGTTTGTGGATGCTGATATACAGTTCCGTGCAGAGGACATTGTAAAACTTGTAGCACACGATAAGGACATTGTAGGAGGCATTTATCCACAAAAAACACTGCCACCTAAAATGGTTGTAAATACACTAGACAATGGTCGTCGTGAAGGCGACTTAGTAGAAGTAGGAACACTGGGCACAGGCTTTATGCTGATTAAACGCACAGTGTTTACTCAAATGATCGAAGCGGGTGCGCAAAAGTATACAGATGCTATTGGACTAAGTAGTGTAGAAAATGATCATCAATTTGATTTCTTTAATTGCATGATAGACAGCCAAGGCAGATACCTAACAGAAGATTGGAGTTTTTGTCGTCGTTGGCGAGAACTGGGCGGTCAAATTTGGGCAGACACTGCAGTAGCACTAGCACATGTTGGATACTATAGATTCCAACCTGACATGGGAGCAATTAAAATTGGAAAAGATTAATATTAAACTAGACATAGGAATTGTTACACACGACTCCGTAAACGAACATCCGTTTGTAAACATTAGTTTAAACGGGTTTCCACAGTTTGGAAAAGTATGTGAACAGGACACAGTGGTTGAAATTGATGTTGAAATTGAAGATAACACAGAAAACTTTCTAACTGTTGAGTACATGAATAAAGATCCTGAGCAGGATGTCCAAATAGCAACTGATGGAACTATTGACAAAGATAAACGTGTAGAGATTAAAAGTATTAGTTTTGATGATATTGATCTAGACTTTTTCCAATTAACAGATCTAGATACATTTAAATATGAGCCCGTTGATCCTGAGGGATATAGCACAACAGGATTTGATGCTACTAAACTTGCATGGAATGGTAAAACAACACTACAGTTTACAACTCCTATTTACATTTGGTTATTGGAAAATCTCTAGAGCATAAATACACTGTGTTTTAGGGATTAACAATGGATACAGTCGTAATCTATCCGGGTCGTTTTCACCCGTTCCATAAAGGTCATAAGAGTGTTTACGATACTCTTGTAAAACGATTTGGTAAAGATCGTGTATACATTGCTACCTCTAACAAGGTAGATCCCCCAAAATCCCCATTCACATTTGATGAGAAGCGAGCAATGATGGCGCTTACTGGCGTTGATCCAAGCCGTGTTGTACAAGTAAAAAATCCATACCAAGCAACTGAAATCACAGACAACTATGATCCCCAAAACACAATCGCGTTGTTTGCAGTCAGTGACAAAGACATGGCCGAAGATCCTCGCTTTTCATTCAAACCTCGTAAAGATGGTCAGCCCAGTTACTATCAACCTGCACAAAAAGAAATGGCAGGATTTGATAAGCATGCATACATTGTAACAATCCCTACACTACAGTTTAATGTACTAGGTGAACCAATGCGCAGTGCTACAGAGTTCCGTGCTAACTTTGCTAGGGCAGATGACGAAAAACAAAAGTCAATGATTACTGATTTATTTGGACGTTATGATCCAAATGTACACAAAACAATGGCACAGAAAATTGTAGAACAGTTGCAACGTGCAGACGAAATACTAGACAAATTAATTGAACTAGGCGCAGATGATGAATATATTGTTGAAGCCTGTGCGAGAGTAGATATGTTAAAGAACAAGATATTAAAAGAAAACAGACGTCAAAGTCTTTATCAAGCAATTATGGAAGGCGGACACAGTTTGCCTGAAACCGCAGTTGCACAGGAAGAAATTACAGACTTTAATAAACAAGATCCTATGAACAGCGTTATTGCTATCCGTGGCATTGGCACAATGAGTATTAGCAGTGCTCTTGATAAAGTAGGTGAAATGGCAAAGGATATTGCTAAACTTGGTGCAATGAAAAATGCAAAAGATGTACAGGATAATTTACCTCGCTACATAGATTTACTGGCAACCTACAGCAATAGTATTCAGGAAGCATACAGAGAACTAGCGGCACAGCGCAAGCGTGGTGGTACAGCAAGCAAAGGCATTGACAAAGATATTACAGAGGATAAAAAGCCTTGGTTCAAAGATGGTGTGCCAATGTGCAGTAAGGAGTGCTGTGGTACTCCTGTAATGGAATGCACATGTCCACCAACATGTGAACACTGCAACTGTCATGAATTAAAAAAGATGATGGAAGGTTATATTACAGCAACACCTGCTAACCCACTGCCTAAGCGTAAAGTAAAAGAAATAGATGGAAAAAATAACTTAGACCTTGACCTTGACGATGTAAATCCTAAATTTAAAAATATTTTAAGAACCGCTATTGTTAAATATCCATTTGCTAAAGATTCAATGGATGCTGTGCTACATATGATGATGGATCAATTAAAAAAAGATGATAACCAAAATAAAGAAATTGGCAGATTAGACAAAGAAAACGATCAGCAAGATACTGAAATTGATCAAATTGAAAAAGATGTTAACAATCTTACTTTTGCTAGAGAAGATAGTGATCGTTGGGATAGATTCTTTTCTAAGGGAAAATATAAAGATCTATTTGGAGATGACGACGATTGGATAAAAGATATTCAACCAGTTACTGGCGGTAGAAGAAAAGGTAAACAACCTCCACTAGACTTTGATCCCTTTGGTGATGTAAACGAACACTGTGGTGATCCAATGGCAGATGATCACAAGCCAGTGCGTATGCTACTAATGAAACTGTATCAAAAAGAAATGCAGTGTGTGCCTGGCTCACCAGAACACTTTGAAGTTATGCAGATGATAGATGGATGTCGTAAAAACATTGGACTTGACGAAGGCATTGTTGATACAGTAACTGATTATATTAAAAAAACAATCAAAAAACGCAAGGATACACTAAGCGGAAAAAGTAATGTTGCTTGATAGTATAAAAAAACATAGTTTGTTTAATGATCAAGACATAAACAGATTAGAATCCAGTATCGCAGATATCTGTACTGTCAGCGAGCATGTTGCTGATGGTAAAATGTATAACAAAGCATACAGATGGGATTTTTATAGTAAAGATGCAGAGGACATTAAAAAAATAATAGAACCAAATTTACCTGCAAATGCAACTGTAACACAAAGTCACATACTAGAAAGTTTTCATCCATATGAACTACACACAGATGTAAATCACACAGGCGATACTAGTTCTAGCCAGTACACAGTGATTATTCCGTTGGATGATTATAACAGCCAAACATTTGTGTTTAACGAATACAACAGTGGCACTAACGAGTTTGAAGATTTTAAAGCACAGTACACAGGAGAACTCAAACTGAGAATACCACGTGATCTAGTGCTTACACTTACACATTTACATCCAAAAGATTTGATGTATCTAAGTTTAAAAGAAACATTTCACTGGGACAAAGGCAGCATGTTTGCATTTGATAGAAAGTATTATCATTGCAGTGACAACTATATAAGAGCAGGAGAAACCAGTAAACGTGCAATATTATTATGGACAGTTGAACAATGAAGTTAGACGAGTTTGGTGTAGGTAAGATCACTGCACAAAACACAACCCAAGATGTTAAGCCAGGTGAGACAGAACGCCAGGCAAAGAAACTTGGCTTAGGTGGCAAACCCAAACTACTACATAAAACTGCTGCAAAAAACAGTGATCCAAACACACTTATGAATCTAGGTTTAAGTGAAAATACATCTAGTGTAGATGACAAGCAAATGGAAAAATGGATCAGAGATGCCGCACAAGCAAAAGGCATTGATCCCGATGTTGCTGTTCGTGTATGGCGTAGTGAAGGAGGCTCGCAGTATCAAAGTCGTATTCCAAGAAAAGGTAAAGGTAGTGACAGTGGTTACGAAGCAAGTTACGGCCCATTTCAATTGTATACCGGCGGCGGCTTAGGCAACGAATACCAAGACAGATACGGTGTTGATTTACGCAAAGATAATACCCCTGATGGAATAAAAAGACAAATTGACTTTAGTCTAGATCAAGCCAAACAAAAAGGCTGGAAGCCATGGTATGGTGCTGCAAAAGTAGGTATTGGTGATACAGATGGTATTAACAGCACAAAACCTATGTACAACAAATTTGATGTAAACAAACGCAAAGTAAGCACAACACAGCCTAGTAAGCCAGACAGTGATTTTGGCAAAGCATTTGCAGCCGCAAGAGCAAAAGCAGGAGGCGCAGGAGGCAAGTTTACATTCAAAGGCAAAGAGTATCAAACTAATGTAAAAGGTGAAAAGTACGTTAGTAATCCTGTAAGTGTAGATGAAAGTTTACAAGAACTACGCATAGAAAAGCCTGATCCCAAAGACACACTGGGCATTGAGCGCAAGTTTATGCCACAGATTAAAAGTGACGACTACGAAGAATTTATTGAGTATCTTACTAAAAACGGTGTAAAGTTTAAACAGGAAACAATTCCTGCTAGTGAACTACGAGCAATGCAAAAACAGTTTAGTGATAAAGGTATCCTCAAACAACTGGAGAAGAACATTGCTAAAGGGCCAAACACCAAAGCAGTTATTGCTAGTAGCGATGACTATATCCTCGATGGACATCACAGATGGTTGGTTGCAGTAAACACAGGTACAGACCTAAATGTGTACCGTGTAAACATGCCTGCTTGGCGTCTATATGACCTAGTAAATCAGTTTCAAAAAGTTTACTACAAGGACATCTATGATGAAGGTAAGCCTACTATAGGTGTACCACTGAGCAGTGGACTTACAGTGAGTATTTTTCCACATCGTCCGCTTAAAATTAAGAAAAGTACACCGGGTAAACTACGCTATGATGAAGGTGTAGCAATTGCGTTTACACCCTTATATGAAGAATGGAGTGCAAAATATAAGAGGAGTATTAACTGCAATAACCCAAAAGGTTTTAGTCAACGTGCGCACTGTGCTGGACGTAAGAAAAAGAAAAGTGAAAGTATTGATGAAGCATACATGCTACAGTTAGAGCGAGTTAAAGATCTTGCCGTGCTTCACGTTAAGGATACAAAGACAGGCGAACGTATGGAAGTGCGTGGCAAGCCTGGCTACGAAACAGATTATGATAGCGATGACAAACTACATCAGTTACTAGACATTATTGGCAAAGCAAGCAACATCAGCGAACTAATGAACGGTGAGGTTGTAAATGTTAATCCTAAACATCCAGATGGTCCTCGCAGTTACAGTACGCTAAATGCACTAATGAATGAAGGTGCAGAAATAACTATGTGGACCAATCCAGAATATCAAGGTTCTGATGTTGATGATGAATACTATAACAAACAACCTGCAAAACTAATAGATGTAAACAAATTAACACCTTTTGAGCCCGCTGACAAAATGGATGATAAGATCAGTGCGGCTAATATGAATAAACTAGTAAAAGCAATACAAGCAGGTGAAAAAATTAATCCCGTTGTAGTTGTACCACACAAAGGCAAATTACTGATAGTTGACGGACATCACAGATATTTTGCAACCATAAAAGCAGGTGTAGATAAAATACGGGCAGTTATGGCTGATCCAAAAGACTTAACTTGGCGTGATGATGTTCCAGAAGAAGAACTTGCAGAAGCATTTAATAAAGAAACAGGCAAGGAAATGTTTGCTTACTTTCAAAAAATGCACGCTCATGAGCCAGACAACAATAGTGACATGAAGCAATTTATGTTATCACACGATTGGGAACTGCGTGACTTTACTCCAGATATGTTTCCAAGTGAAGAAGAATTTTTTGACTATGATGATCCATTTAACAGAGTGATTGATGTTAACTACAGTCATCGTGTTGATTTATCGCAGCCTATTATTGTTGGTCCACAATTTGCAGATGGCAAGTACAGTGTTATTGATGGCAATCATAGAGCCGCTGCAGCACAGCAAATGGGCAAAACTATCAAGGGCTATTTCCCTGTCAACAATTTAGACGAAGCACCTACTGCCAGAGACAGTATGAATTTGGATGCTGATAAACTACAGCAAAGCATTGACTATTTCTACACTACTCACGCACCTAAAAACTTTGGCTCAGCAAGAACAGAAGGCAACTTCAAAGGACTAAAGGTTGTAACATTTACAAAAGGTGGTGATACACTTATGTTCCTAGTTGACAATACTGATAAAGCAGTGTTTTATGTAATGTACAGCAAGTTTGACGATGGTGTTGCTATTGGTAATGTACGCAGTAATGGCACTGTGAAAGCAACAGAAGTGTATGCATATCTGGTAGACAAGTTTGGTACACTGTACAGTGATGATAGTCAAACACCACAGGGTAGTAAAATATGGGCAAGTCTTGCTAAGTTTTATCCTAACCTAGATG